>Ga0134101_1000377_pt1 | contig 52494 bp, 52 predicted proteins | sample 12_3_2metaG_FD_94446 | JGI IMG/M metagenome (GOLD analysis project Ga0134101, IMG submission 94446) | Switchgrass degrading microbial communities from high solid loading bioreactors in New Hampshire, USA - 12_48_3.3_201_A2 metaG | ecosystem: Engineered > Bioreactor > Semi-continuous > Anaerobic...
AATTTATATCATTTGTTCTTTTATATTTTTTACAATCAATATTCAGTTGTCAAGTTCCATATATTGCTCTGACTGTAATGTTGGGACAGTTTTATACCGTTCTTCATATTCTGCTACCGCATCAAGAAAGTCTTTATCATTCCCACGTGTAAAGACGGTAAACAATATATCATCCATGTAGTCATCGAAAAAAGGGGTATATAGATATCCTTGTATTTTTAAGTCGGTAAGGCCTTTAAAATAGTTCCTTGCCGGTGTAAGGCCTATGTCGATAATCGTGCTGCTATCGGCAGTTACAATGTCATAATTTGCCGTTGAACGTAAAATGTTTAAATCACCTTTTTCAATGTTAGTTAAAAAAGCAAATCCCATTTTAACTATTTCATCCTGAATTGCTGCCCGGCATAAAAAATGCCTGTCAGATTCATAATTAAACTTTTTATATTTCAGCATAAAATACTCTTCTCCTGCTCCTATATTAGTCCTTTTCATATAGCACTGCCTGATGCGGAGAAGTTTATTGTCGATAAGATACATCAAAAAATTATAATCTCTCATCCCTCCGCTGTCTGCTTTTGAATGCCTCAGTGTTATTTCAGGGTCAAAGGATGCTTTGGAAATATTAAGTGTTTTGAAAAAAGTATTATTCAAAAAAGATCACCTCTATTATTTATTATGCCCGAAGAATATTTTTTATTGTATGTAAATAGTTCTGCTGTGCTGATTGTTTTATATAGAAACTGAATTTGTGCGGTATTTGTATGATTAACAGGATTTATCAGAAAACAAACTAAATAAACAGATTAAATTTTGAAAAAATTTCAATATTTAACGTAAGATTACCGTTTATTAATGTTTTAAGTATCAAAACTTTAAATCTATTTAAATTAACTTTTTATTTAGCATAAATGCTTTTAATTTCACTTGAATTAAGTTATCCAAATAAGTAGAATTATTATATAAACTAAATAAACTTAGGTAAAAGACAATCCAATATACAATATGTGGGAATAGAGGTAGAGATGTATAAAAAGAATATAAAAATTATAATATTTACAGTGGCTGTTATATTGGGAATTATAATTTCAATGCAATTCCGCAGCATATTACAAGCAAAAAAGGTAGAACAGGAATCAAACCCTGATATTAATGAATATATGACACAGTTAGAGAATGAAAAGAAAAAAGGCGAGGAGCTTGCAGATAAAATAAAAAAATATGAAGAGGAAAAAGATAAATATCTGGAAGCCTTTGCAAGCATTTCTGATGACGCCACTCTTAAGAATGAACTGGATGAAGTCAAAAAAATAGCAGGATTAACTGATGTAAAGGGACCTGGAGTAATTATAAAAATGTCGGATGCTGAACATGATGAAGACAATTCTTCAAGCCCTCAGATAATTCATGATATGGATATAGTCAGCGTATTAAATGAATTAAGGGCTGCAGGTGCTCAGGCTATATCAATTAACGGTGAAAGAATAATGGCAACAAGTGAACAAGTGTGCACTGGTCCAACTGTAAGAATAAATAATAACCGTTATGCAGTGCCTTATGAAATCAGTGCAATCGGAAGTCCTGACAAGCTTCAGAACCAGCTTGAAAGAAGCAGCACAGTTCAGCTTTTGCGTCAATTTGGTATCAAAATAGAGATTAGCAAATCAAAGGAAGTATATATTCCTATGTATAAAAACGAAGTTAAGTACTTGACTACAGGGTTGGAGGTAGATGAGAATGAGTAAAAAGTTTAGCAAAAACCTTTCAATAATGTTGGTTTGCATTATATTGGGGGCAATGGTTTCATGGCAATTCCAAAGCATTACTAATAATAATAAGGTTGAAAGCCAGGAAAACATGAGATTGGAAGAAATAAAAGATTCTCTGATAATGGAAAAGAAGAAAAATGAAAATATGCAGAGTAAAATAGATGAGCTTCAGCAGGACCTTGAAAAGTATAAAAGCGCACAGGGTAATCTGGACCAATATACGCAGAATCTTATAAATGAACTAAATGAAGCTAAAATGATAGCAGGACTTGTTGATGTAAAAGGTAAAGGGGTAATTATTACCATTGAGAAAGATAAGAGTGATATCATAGAAAAGGATATACTGTCTATACTAAATGAGTTAAGAGCCTCTGACGTGCAGGCTATATCAATAAACGGTGAAAGGATAATTGCAACAAGTGAAATTAGAAAAGCAGGGAATTATTTTACGATTAACGGAAATCAGGTTCTTCCTCCTATTGAGATAAAGGCAATAGCAGATCCGGATAATATAGAGAATGCTTTGAATATGACAGGAGGAGTTATTGATAATTTGAAGGGTTTTGTAAAGGTAGACATTAAAAAATCTGATGATATAAGAATACCAAAGGTAAAGGATGACGGTACTATAATAAAAACCGATTTGCTTACTCCTGTACAGCAATAAATTTCAGTTATTTTTTTGACAGCTTGTAATATATATATAATAAGGCTTTGGATTAATGTACGTAAGATACGAAAGTACGTTAGTTTAAAGCTTTTATTATTATATTGGGAGTGGCATATATGAAATGTATTAAAAAGTCATTAATCATTTTTATAGTACTTGGGGTAACTCTTTTATGCAGTTGCGGTAGCAGGGTTCCTGATAAAAAAAGTTTAAGCGATTTGGGAGGAGTATATTCCAGCAATTTTGAAAATATGGATTTTGACGTAGAAGTCAGTGGCAGGCTTACTGAAGACACAGCATCGGATATTGAATATTCAAATGATATGGAAAGCGTTAATGCTTTTAACGAACAGTATGACAATAGGGTATATAGCTGGGGATTATCAAGAAGCCCAGGGGGGCAGCTTCCCAAAGCAGACCCGGGTGCACCTGAATTGCTTTCTAAGTATGGAGGTTTCTATCTTGGCGATACTTCATCGAAAGTAATATATCTTACTTTTGATGAAGGCTATGAAAATGGCTATACATCTAAAATACTTGACGTGCTGAAAGAGAAAAATGTAAAAGCAACTTTTTTTATTACCGGTCCTTATCTTAAAGAACATGAGGATCTTGTGGCGAGAATGGTTAATGAAGGTCATACGGTAGGAAATCATACAATTAATCATCCCAGCCTTCCGCAATTGGAGGATAAAGTGCTTGAAGAAGAAGTTCTCGGGCTCAGCCGCGCATTTAAAGAAAAATTCGGTAAGGATATGAAATTCCTAAGACCTCCAAAGGGTGAATACAGTGAAAGAAGTCTTGCATTAACACAAAAGCTTGGTTATAGGAACGTATTTTGGAGTTTTGCCTATGATGACTGGTATCGCGATAAAGTTAGAGGACCTGAATATGCTTATAATATGGTTATGAGAAATTTACATAACGGGGCAATATTATTACTACACGCAGTGTCTAAAGATAATGCTGATGCTCTTGGCGCCATAATAGACGGAGTGAGAGCAAAAGGCTATGTCATTGGTGATATAAATGACATAAAATAGATTTATCATAAATAGAGAAGGAGCAGGCACGAAGCTTGCTCCTTTTGTTATAGTGTGCGCGGCATGCGCGCGACCTTGACGGTGAAAGTCCGTTACGGGGGTTGATAGCACCAACCGTTAGCCAAGGGCAAGGGTGTCCATCGTGAGGTGGAATCTGAAGGAAGCCGGAGGCAAAGTTCCGACCTGACGAACAGAAACTGCATACAAGGCATATGTAAACCGGACGAGTTTGCTATACAAAACGAAGTCCAATGCTATCCGAGGTTTACGATGTAAATGCAGCAGGTATATGGGATGAAGGGGCGCGAGCTTACCCGCGGATATCTCATGGACGTGAGGAAATGAATTTTGAATCACGGTTGAAATAAGATTTATCATGAGAAGTCAGCAGAAGTCATAGTACCATAATGGACATGTACATTATGGGAAGGACTGAACAGTAGGAGGTTTGAAGAATTTGAAAGATACGAGGGAATGCGATGAAAACAGACAACTTCATAAGGAAGGCTACCTGCAGGAGGATAGAGTGGAACTCGAAAGAAATGCAGGAGCGTTGAGTATTCCCTTCATGTCCGAAGAGGAAACGAACGATGGAACGAAGTACGCCATGGGTCTGCTTGAGAAGATAATCGACCGGGACAATCTGAACAGAGCATATAAGAAGGTCAAGGCAAACAAAGGGAAGCCGGGTATCGACGGGATGACGTTGGATGAACTTCTGCCGTTCCTGAAAGAGAATGGTGAACGAATCAGGCAAGCTATCATGGAAGGGACATACAGTCCCAAACCAGTCAGGAGGGTAGAAATACCTAAACCTGAGGGTGGAATAAGGTTACTGGGTATACCCACAGTGCTAGACCGGGTGATACAGCAAGCTATTGCGCAGGTACTATCTCCAATCTATGAGAGAGAATTTTCAGACAACAGCTATGGATTCAGGCCGGGAAGAGACGCACACCAGGCCATAAGGAAATGCAAGGAATATATAGACACAGGATATACATGGGCAGTAGATATCGACCTAGCGAGGTACTTTGACACGGTAAACCATGACAAACTGATGCGCGTTCTATCAGGAACGATAAAAGACGGCAGAGTGCTATCGCTGATAAGGAAATACCTGCAATCAGGAGTCATGATAAATGGTGTGGTCAACGATACGGAAGAAGGAACGCCGCAAGGCGGCAACATCTCGCCACTTCTTAGCAACATAATGCTGAATGAGCTGGACAAGGAACTTACAAAAAGGGGATTAAGATTCTGTCGCTACGCGGATGACTGCAACATCTATGTCAAAAGTAAGAAAGCAGCAGAGAGAGTAATGACAAGTGTTACGAGATTTCTGGAAGAAGAGCTGAAACTCAAAGTTAACAGGGAAAAGAGTGCAGTGGATAGACCATGGAAGCTTAAGTTTCTTGGATTCTCATTCTACCTGAAGAAGGGTGAAGCGAGGATAAGAGTGCATCCAAAATCAGCGAGGAAATTCAAAGCAAAGCTGAAAGCTGTTACAGGCAGAAGCAATGCAATGAGTGTGAATGAGAGAATTACAAAACTCAAACAGATTATTACTGGATGGGTGAACTACTTTGGAATTGCAGATATGGGCAAATTGGCTAAGGAATTGGATGAATGGCTAAGAAGAAGGATAAGAATGTGTTACTGGAAACGCTGGAAGAGAATCAGGACAAGGCATGACAACTTAGTAAGACTTGGAATCGATAATCATAGAGCGTGGGAATATGCTAACACAAGAAAAGGCTATTGGAGAATTTCCAACAGCCCAATTCTATCAAGAACCCTAACAAACGAGAGACTTAAGAAGCAAGGGTTTCCAACAATAACCGAAAGGTATTTACTAGTACATTAATTCCTATCTGAACCGCCGTATACCGAACGGTACGTACGGTGGTGTGAGAGGTCGGTAGCTGAAATAATCAGCTACCTCCTACTCGATTTTCACAGGGTAATTTATGGCATGTGTAAGATGTGAAATGAATATAAATTAATAACAGTTAAAAACTGGTTTATTAATGTTTACCTAGGAGAGGTACCTGATGGCAATGAAAAAGAAAAATCGCAGAAAAAAGAAAATAACCGATAAGGATGCTGCTCCTAAAAAAAGATTAAGAGAGAAGCTCAGTGATGCGCTTGAGCTTCCCAAAGAGGTTGTCTTCAATATACCTAAAATTACGATGATAGGTGACGGAAATTTGTTTATTGAAAACTATAAAGGAATTATAGAATATGAAAATGACAATATACGCATTAATACATCAAAAGGAATAATAAGGATTGCAGGAAGGGGTCTTGAAATAAAGCAGCTGACTTCTGAAAACATACTTATTGACGGGAGCATAAGGGTGCTGGAGTTTATGAATTGATTGTACGGGGGAATGCTTGTGTTAATGTTGAGGCTATGGAATTATCTTAGAGGATATGTTATTATATTAGTTGAAGGCGTTTTTTTAGAAAAGTTTATAAATATAAGCATGCACAGGCAGATATACCTTTGGAACATACAAAAAAAATCAAGAACTTCAATGACAGTAAATGTGAGCATAAAGGGTTTTAAAATGTTAAGGCCTGTGGCAAAAAAGGCGCGGTGCAAGGTTAAAATACTTGATAAATCAGGGCTTCCTTTTACTTTGCACAGATATAAAAAGCGTAAGGCTTTTGTGTTTGGCATTGCAGTTTTTATAATATTGATTTACGTTATGACTTCATTTATATGGGCCATAGAAATAAAAGGAAATGACAGAATAAGCACCGAAATTATTCTGGAAACGCTCAAATCAAATGGTATAAAGCCCGGTATACTAAAGTATGGTATTAATACGGATGAATTATCACAAAAAATGATGATGCAAATCGATGAACTGGGCTGGATCGGAATTTACGTCAAGGGAACAAAAGTGAAAGTAGAGATATCTGAGCAAAAAGACGTACCTGAAGTAGTACCGCAGAATGTACCATGCGATATTTTGGCTACGAGAGACGGGGTAATAGAGTCGGTGTTCGTAAAAGAAGGACAGGAAGCGGTGAAAGTTGGAGATACTGTAGTAAAAGATCAGCTGCTGATTTCAGGTACAATAAAGCCGAAGAATCCGGCTGCTGGTGAAGAGGATCAAACTACCGGCTATAGAACTGTTCATGCTATCGGAGAAGTACTTGCACGGACATGGTATGAAGGAAGCTGTGTAGTTGATGAGGTTCAGGTTATAAAGCAAAGGACAGGCCGAAGCATCAGAAATTGGACTATAAGTATTTTTAATAAAAAAATTAAGTTATTTAATAAGAATGTGAAATATGAAGACTATGATAAAGAGCAGGAGATAAAACAGTTAAATTTAGGGAATGATGTTGTTTTACCTTTTCAATTAATTATAGACAGTTATTATGAAAATAGTGTAACCGAAAACAGGATAAGTCTGGATGAGGCTAAGAAATTAGCCAGTGAAAAGGCATATAAAGAAGCTACTGAGAAAATACCCCTTGGAGCAACTGTAGTTAAGAAAAGTGTAAGTTTTAAAGAAGGAAATGACGGGAAAATAATAGCTAATGCAGTAGTTGAATGTATAGAAAACATAGGATATACAAAAGAGATTGGAGGACAATAATTGAGCATTTTTGAAGAACGTTCTATTAGTTTTGACAAAATGGAAGACATCATGAGTTTGTTTGGCAACTATGATGAAAACGTAAAAATAATAGAAAAAGAATTTTCAGTAAGCATTATATCAAGGGATGAAGACATAAAAATCACAGGTCTCAGTGAAAACATTGATAAAGCTGAAGCCGTTATAAAAAAGCTAATTTACCTGCTTGAGCAAGGTGAACAGATAACAAGGCAAAGCGTTAATTTCCTCGTTCAATTGGTTAATGAAACAGGAATTGAAGGCATCAACGGTTATAAGTCCGATTTTATATGCCTTACTGCCAGGGGTAAGCCTATAAAATCTAAAACTGACGGACAAAAAAGATATGTTGATGCTATAAGAAATAATGTTGTGGTGTTCGGCATTGGCCCGGCAGGAACAGGAAAGACTTTTCTTGCTGTGGCAATGGCTGTAACGGCATTTAAAAACAAAGAAGTTAACCGTATAATTTTAACCCGTCCTGCCGTTGAAGCCGGAGAAAAACTCGGTTTTCTGCCCGGAGATCTGCAGAACAAGGTTGATCCGTATTTGAGACCTTTATATGATGCTTTGTATCAGATAATGGGTGCTGAAGCATTTCAAAAGTATCTGGAAAAAGGCATGATTGAGGTTGCACCTTTGGCTTATATGAGAGGACGCACCCTTGACGACTCGTTTATCATACTTGATGAAGCTCAGAACACTACCCCGGAACAGATGAAGATGTTTCTGACCCGTATTGGCTTTGGATCAAAGGCAGTAGTTACCGGTGATATCACTCAAATCGATCTTCCGGGAGAAAAAAAGTCGGGATTGAAGGAAGTTTGCGGCATATTAAAAAATATCGAAGGTATAGAGTTTATAAACCTGACGGAAAGAGACGTAGTAAGGCATGAATTGGTACAGAAAATAATTAAAGCATATGAAAAACATGAGGACGAAAAAAATAACAAAGCATGAAAACTTGTAATTGATATATGGCAGGGGGTGGGTGATTGAAGTTGAAAATCAGCGATATTCCTTTAATTCGCAGGCTATTAGTCAGAAACAGTAGATTTCAGAAAATATTCATAATTGTTGTTACAATAATCCTAACTTTTTTTATTATACTGACCGGTGCTGCACCAAAAAAGTACAAGCTCGTGCTTGGACAAAAGTCACCTTATGATATTACAGCTCCCCGAGACATAATTAACAAGAGTAAGGCAGAAGAAAAGGCAAAGGCTGCTGAAGACAGTATTCATGCTGTAATCAAGGAAGACAGTACAGCTCTTTTAAATATGTTTATTGATATTGACGATTTTGTTACACAGCTATCATCTGCAATCAGCGGAATGAAAAAGAACATAGAACAAAGCGGATTATCAAAAGATTCCACTGAGTATCAGCAAAAAGTCCAGTCTGAAAAGAACGCTGCTGTAACCAAGTTTGTTAATTATTGCGAAACAATCAATGTGCCAATAAGTAAGGAACAGGCAGAAAGCTTAATAGCCACAACCAATGACAATGAAATAATAGAATTTAAAAACCAGCTTATGGACATTATTAACAGCGCTGTTGAAAGCGGTATAACAGAAGATAACCTGGAAACGAAAACCGTTGAGATACAAAATGAACTTCAAAGCAAAAATATAAAAAGCAATCTGAAGACTGCCGGACTTGCTTTAATTAAAGCTATCATCAGGCCAATAAAGACAGTGGATAATGAATTAACCGCTTTAAAAAAACAGGAAGCATATGAACAAGCCTATAAAGAAGCTGAAAAGTCGGAAAAAATTCTTGAAGGCGAAAGAATTATAAGTGTTGGTGATATAGTAACTCAGGATAAGCTTGATATGCTGAATGAGTTGGGCCTTCTTGAATCAGATAAAACACTGGATTGGAGTTTTACATTAGGAATAATCTTTGTAATAATAATGCTTGTTTTTATGGCATACTTTTATATGAAGCATTTTTGTGAAAAAGTAATAAGGGAGTCAAAGAACCTTATACTTATTTCGGTTATATTAGTTTTGGTATTACTGATGGCGAGAATTACCGTTGTCAGTATGCCATCACTTGCAATACCTGCATTACTTGCAGTGTTAATGGTTTCTGTGCTTTTTGACTATAAAGTAGGGTTAATCATAAACCTGATACTGACTATTTTAATATCAGTTATGATAAAAGGTAATATTCAGTTTATTTACATGTCGATTATAAGCGGAACATTATCAGCTTTTATTGTAACTAATATTAGCCAGAGAAGCAGATTATCCCTTGCAGGTTTTGCGATAGGGGCCATGAATTCAGTAATAATATTATGTACTGGTTTGCTTTATAAGAACAGTATAGATGATATTTTAATAAATGTAGGCATAGTCTTTTTAAACGGAGTAGTATCAACAATACTTGCCATAGGATTACTTCCACTGCTGGAAGTATTATTTGGAGTGATTACACCTTTAAAACTATTGGAACTGGCTAATCCAAACCAGCCTCTGATAAAAAGGCTTTTGCTGGAAGCTCCGGGCACCTACCACCATAGCTTGATGGTAGGCAATATGGCAGAGATTGCTATAGAGTCAATAGGGGGAGATGCGCTGCTTGCCAGAGTAGGAGCATATTACCATGATATAGGCAAACTGGTAAGGCCGTACTTTTTCAAGGAAAACCAGATGTCAGACAACCCGCATGATAAAATGAAAGCTAATTTAAGCACACTTGTTATTACATCTCATGTTACTGACGGAGTTCGTCTTGCAGAAGAATATAAGCTTCCTCAGGCCATTAAAGATATTATCAGACAGCATCATGGCACTACGCTGGTTGCGTATTTTTATCATAAAGCATTAAACGTGGAGAAAGAAAAAGATGTAGACCCTGATAATTTCAGATACCCGGGGCCTAAACCGTCATCAAGGGAAGCGGCGGTTGTTATGCTTGCGGACTCAGTAGAGGCTGCTGTAAGATCTATGCAGGATAAAAGCAAAGGTAAGATAGAAGCGCTTGTCAGAAAGATAATAAAAGACAAGCTGGATGACGGACAGCTTGACATGTGTGATCTTACGTTAAAGGATCTTGAAAAAACTGCGCAGGCCTTTCTGAGCGTTTTAAGCGGATTATTTCATGAAAGGCAGGAGTATCCTGAAATAAGTGTTCAAAATAAATTGATGGAGAATGCTGAATTGAAATAAACAAATGATGCAAAATGCATAGTTATTGGGAGGCATGATATAAGGTGGGCATAGTATCGGCAAATGTGGATATAATTATTGAAAACCAGCAGGACAAGTTGGAGTATACAAACGCATTGGACTCACTAATCAAAGATGCCATAATAAAAAGCCTGGAAAATGAAGGGTTTGATACGCCTTCTGAAATAAGCGTAACTATAGTTGATAACGAGCAAATCAGAAATATAAATAAAGATCACCGGGGTATCGATAAAGCGACAGACGTGCTTTCATTTCCTATGCTTGATATGATTGATGGTACTCTTGAAGCTGATGAGGGAGACTATGATATGGACGAAAACAAGCTTATACTTGGAGATATCGTAGTTTCACTGGAAAAAGCAAAAGAACAGGCAGATGATTATGGACACTCCCTTGAAAGGGAAATTGCATTTCTTGTTACTCATGGCATTTTTCATTTGCTGGGATATGATCATGAGAATAAGGATGATGAGGAAATAATGATAGGAAAGCAGGAGAAAGTACTGATATCTATGGGGTTGGGAAGATAAATAAATGAAGAACAGAAACCTTTTAGAAAGCTTTAAAAATGCGTTTAATGGCATTGTGGCTGTAGCAAAAAGCGAAAGAAATATGAAGATACATTTACTGGCAGCGGTTCTGGTAATAATATTGAGCTTTGCTTTTAAGCTGTCAAAAACGGAATTATTAGCAGTATGTATAACTATTGCTATAGTTTTGATATGCGAACTTTTCAATACAGTGACTGAATTTTTGGTGGATATAATAGTTGATGTATATCATCCGAAGGCAAAGATAATAAAGGATATGGCAGCAGGGGCAGTTTTGATTTCTGCTGTTATGTCAGTTGTTGTAGCATATTTAGTATTTTTTGATAAGATAATGGAGTTTGTTCGCAGAGTTTTATAAAATAGAGAACATGCGGAGGCAATAATATGGATCATAAAGAACTGTTGGATAAAGCCATAATTGTCAGGAAAAATGCTTATGCCCCCTATTCAGGTTTTAAGGTAGGTGCTGCAGTACTCACGAAAAACGGAAAAGTATATACGGGAGTAAATATAGAAAACATATCATATGGAGCGACTAATTGTGCGGAAAGAACTGCAATATTCAAAGCAGTATCTGAAGGAGACAGGGAAATTAAAGCTATTGCAATAGCCGCTGACGGAGATAATATTGTATATCCCTGCGGCATATGCAGACAGGTTATAGCTGAATTTGCAGACAGCAATACTGCCATAATATGCGGCAATGAAAATGGGGATTATAGGATTTACACAATTAATGGACTTCTACCTGAGGCATTTAAAAGTTTTTAAGGAGGTATTTATGGGTTTCAGATCTGGATTTGTAACCATAGTAGGCAGACCAAACGTTGGCAAGTCTACGCTTCTGAATAAATTTGCAGGTGAAAAGGTGGCTATCATGTCGGATAAGCCACAGACTACCAGAAATACAATCAGGGTAATTGTAACGGATGAAGAATCGCAGATAATATTTATCGACACGCCTGGTATGCATAAACCAAAAACCAAGCTTGGTGAATACATGGATGCAGTTGCTGAAGCAACCCTTTCAGAGGTGGATGTAATATTATTCATGACGGAAGCTACTGACAAAGAACCCGGATCCGGAGACAAAAGAATCGTAGAAATATTGAAAAAGCAAAAGACACCCGTGTTTTTAATAATAAACAAAATAGATATGGTAAATAAGGAAAGCATTCTGCCGCTGATAAATGCCTATAAGGATTTAATGGAATTTGATCAGGTAATTCCTGTTTCAGCGTTAAATGACGAAGGAACTGAAATAATATTGAACGAAATAAAGAATAAGCTTCCGGAAGGGCCGAAATATTATTCTGAAGATATGCTTACCGACCAGTTGGAAAAGAACATTGCCGGAGAAATGATAAGGGAAAAAATTCTTCATTTAATTAAAGACGAAGTTCCTCATGGTGTGGGAGTACTGGTGGATGTATATAAAAAAAGAGAAAATAAAGATATCATCGATATTTCTGCAACCATATTTTGTGAAAAAGATTCTCATAAAGCAATATTAATCGGTAAGAACGGCAGCATGTTAAAGAAGATAGGCAGCCTGTCGAGACATGATATAGAAGCGTTTACCGGGTCTAAAGTATTTTTGCAATTATGGGTAAAGGTAAAGCCTGATTGGCGCAATGATGAGCTTATGCTCAAAAGCCTGGGTTACAAGCAGTAAAATAGTAAATTTTGTAAAGAAAATATCATCATGCGCAGATAGCTTAAAACATATAAAAAGAGCTTAAATGTGTTGCATAAATTAATATACAGTAATTCTCTCAAAAATAAATTTTCCAAGTATACAAAAAGTGAATAAGAGTAATATTATAAATGCAGATTTTTATATTGCTTTTATTCGATGTTTTTTATTTATACTTGGAAAGCTGCAGTCAGCAAATTTGATATAAGGAATGCAGGTAGCGGACAAACCGGTAAATGTCCCGCATGCCGGATATTCCATAAAGATATATCAAGGGGGATTATCGTATGTTAAAAGAATTTTTATGGAACACATTTGAGAAGACTGGTAACATAGAAGCATATGTATGTATAAAAGAGATTGAAAATAAAACATCTCATCATAAAGTTGATATTGACGATAATAATATGGATGATAAAATAAAACCATAATTGTTAGTCTGATTGATTTCAGGTTAATAAACAGCTTATAAATTAAATCAGGGATTGAAAATGGGATATATTAAAACTAAAGGTGTAATATTAAAAGGGGTCAATGCGGGAGAAGCTGACAAGATAGTAACTGTTCTTACAAAAAACCATGGGAAAATCACAGTATACGCAAAATCTTCAAGAAGGCCGAGGAGCAAGCTTATTGCAGGAACTCAGCTTTTTTGCTATAGTGACATGGTATTGTTTAAAGGTAAAGACATGTATTCTATTAACAGCTGCGATGTTATTGAACCTTTTTATACAATACGGAATGACGTTGTAAAGCTTACTTATGCAGCCCATATGTCGGACATATTGATTGATACCATTCAGGAAGAGCAGCCTTCAGGAAAAGCATTGCAGCTATTTTTGAATTCTTTGTATATGCTTGCTAATACAGAAAAATCTCCTGCGCTTATTTCACATATATTTGAATTAAGGCTTCTTAAAATCCTTGGATATGCCCCAAGGGTCAGCTCATGCGTTCATTGCGGTTCTGAGGATATAAGCAATATGGAATTTGATTTTATGCAGTGCGGACTGGTATGCTCGGACTGTGCAAGAAAAGGAGAAGGTTCGTTGTATATCCGCCCGGGAACGGTAAGAACGTTGCAGCATATATTATATTCAAATATAAATGACTTGTTTAAATTTGATGTATCAGAAGAAGTGATACATGATTTGGACAGAATATTAAGAATTTATTTAAGAGACAGATTAGAGAAGGACTATAATAAAACAGACTTTCTGAAAACACTTAATATATAAGGAATAACTTACCGAAGCGATCAAAATGATATATTTATGAGGTGTTGTATGTTTTTCAGCAAAAAGGCAAAACAGATAAATGAGAATGCAGCTTTTCTGAGAAAACTCCATGGCAGAGAAGTAAAGTATGTCTCCAGAAGGAATAATGAGGATTACAGCGAAGATGTAATAGGCAGGGAAGGTACAATTAATGTCGTGGATGATGACATTGTAATTGTTTGCGGGAATGATATCGTATTAAGACAACCTATTAAAAAACTAGAGGCCGGAGAGTTTCTCAGCCATGACGGAGTTAATTTTAAATATTTTGATGAAGACAAGGGAAAACAGGTAAATATAGTAGCGTATTACAAATACTACAGAGATGTTTGATTTAACTCATTATACCGTATAATTTGTTGCGCAAAATCGAGTTAAAGTATATAATTTGATTATTATATCACTTTGTGCAAATAATAGAAGAAAATAAGGCATATCATTAAAAAAAATGATATAATTGAACCTTAAAGTGTATAATAAGCTAAATCGCTTTAAATTTGTGCCAGATATCTTGTATTAGTGTTTGTTATATCATTAACAAAGTTATTATAATATTTAAGTGTCTGCGTAAAATACAATATATTGGCTCATTGCAATTGCTTAGGGTTCTGTATGTTGTATAGTATTGCAGCAATTTAATGGATATGCTTAATGAGGTAATTTATGAATAGAATATTTTTATATTAAGTATCCATATTAATAATAATACATAAAAAGTTGGGGGTAATAAAAGTGGCTAAATCAAAAACAAAAGTTGCAATAATAGGAAGTGGATTTGTTGGGGCTTCCACTGCGTTTGCAGCAGCAATTAACGGCCTTGTGGCAGAACTTGTTCTAATTGATATAAATAAAGAAAAGGCACATGGTGAAGCATTAGACATAAATCATGGTTTATCTTTCTTAGGGCAAATGTCTGTATATTCAGGCGATTATTCAGACTGTAAGGACTGCGATATAATCGTTATTACTGCAGGTGTTAACAGGAAACCTGGAGAAACACGTCTTGATCTCGCTAAAAAGAATGTGGCAATCATGAAAGACGTAACCGAGAACATTATGAAATATTACACAAAGGGTGTAATACTGGTAGTCAGCAATCCTGTTGATATTTTGACCTACATGATTCAAAAGTGGAGCGGATTGCCGGCAGGAAAAGTAATCGGTTCAGGTACCGTTCTTGACAGTTCAAGATTCAGATATGTGCTTGCTGAAAAACTAGATGTGGATGTAAGAAATGTTCATGGTTATATAATAGGCGAGCATGGTGACAGCCAGCTTCCTGTATGGAGTGCAACAAATGTTGCAGGAATGAAATTTGATGATTATTGCGCTGCAAATAACATCAACTCAATTAACAAGGAAGAAATCGTAAATGATGTAAAACAAGCCGGAGCTACTGTTATTAAGAGTAAAGGTGCAACATATTACGCTATTGCATTGTCTGTTAACAGAATTATGGAAGCCCTTTTGAAAGACCAAAATTCAGTTTTAACAGTCGGTACTGTAGTAAATGGCGAATATGGAATAAAAGATGTAGCATTAAGTTTGCCATGCATAGTTAATGGTTCCGGCGTAAAAAGTATAATAAAAGTTAACCTTACGGAAGAAGAACAGAAAGCATTAATAAACTCTGCGGAGTCAGTAAAGAAAGTTCTGGATGAAGTAAGGGATATGTAATGTACATTTTAATTAAATTAGGAGGGTAAATAAATGTCTATTAAAGAACAGGCTATGAAAGCTCATGAAGAATGGAATGGGAAAATAGAGGTCATTAGCAGGGTGCCTGTAAGCAACAAGGAAGAACTTTCCATAGCATATACACCTGGTGTCGCTGAGCCATGTCTTGCTATATCAAAGAATGTTGACCTTTCATATACTCTGACAAGGAGATCCAACCTTGTAGCTGTTGTTACAGACGGAACGGCAGTGCTGGGTCTTGGAGATATAGGTCCGGAAGCAGGTATGCCGGTTATGGAAGGAAAATGCGTCCTGTTTAAGACTTTTGCTGATGTAGATGCATTCCCGCTTTGTATAAGGTCAAAAAATGTAGATGACATAGTTAATACCGTAAAATTTTTGGCAGGAAGCTTTGGAGGAATAAACCTCGAAGATATATCCGCACCAAGATGCTTTGAGATAGAAAGAAGACTCAAAGAAGAATGTGACATTCCGATATTCCATGATGACCAGCATGGAACAGCAGTTGTTACGGTTGCCGCTATGATAAATGCATTAAAACTGGTTAAAAAAGATATTAAGGATATTGAAGTTGTAGTAAACGGTTCAGGAGCTGCCGGTATAGCTATAACAAAACTCCTTATGAGCATGGGACTTAGAAAAGTAATACTTTGCGATACAAAGGGAGCAATATATGAAGGAAGAGACAATTTAAATCCTGAAAAAGAAGCAATGGCTAAGATATCCAACCTTGAAAAGAAAAAAGGTACATTAAAGGATGTACTTGTGGGAGCGGATGTATTTATAGGGGTTTCCGCACCCGGTGTGGTTACAAAAGAAATGGTACAGAGCATGGCAAGGGATGCAATAATATTCGCAATGTCAAATCCTGTTCCTGAAATAACGCCTGATGAAGCAAAGGCAGCGGGAGCAAAGGTTGTAGGAACCGGACGTTCGGATTTTGCTAACCAGATAAATAACGTTTTAGCTTTCCCGGGTATATTCAGAGGCGCTCTCGATGTAAGAGCAAAAGACATAAACGATGAAATGAAGATAGCTGCAGCTTATGCCATAGCTTCACTTATAAAGGATGACGAACTCAGAGAAGATTATGTGATACCGGCCCCGTTTGACCCAAGAGTAGCAAAAGCAGTTGCGGAAGCAGTTGCAAAAGCTGCAAGAGAAACCGGAGTGGCAAGAATATAATAAAAAATATGAATTGATATAAAAATAGCAGGTAAAAAACCTGCTATTTTTATTTATAATAGGGGGTCTATTTTATAATAAGACAGCTGTCCCTATTGCTGTTTTGCGTAAATATTCATTACAGCGTCAAGAAGCTTTGAAGCAACTTCTTTTTTGCTCATTATAGGATAATCCTTAATATTGCCGTTTTTATCGATTATTTTTACTATATTGGTATCCACCTCAAAACCTGCGCCTTCCATTGTCACATCATTTGCCATTATTATATCGAAATTCTTTGACTTGATTTTTGACAGAGCATTATCTACGAGATTTTCTGTTTCGGCACAGGCTCCTACCAGTATCCTTTTGCCTTTGATTTTTCCCAGTTCTTTTGCAATATCAGGGTTTTTTATAAGCTTTATTACCATTTCATCATTTGACTTCTTAATCTTGTTGTCTGCCATTTCAGCACATCGATAATCTGCAACTGCGGCCATCATAATGATTACATCATAATCTTTATAATTATCCATTACTGCTTCATACATATCCTGTGCAGTTTTGATATGGACCATTTCAACCCCTGAAGGTTCTTTAAGATGCACAGGACCCGAAATCAGTTTCACTGATGCGCCCCGTTGTACGGCGGCTTCAGCTATTGCATAACCCATCTTGCCTGACGAATGATTGGATATGTATCTAACAGGGTCTATGGGCTCTATAGTAGGGCCGGCTGTAATGAGCACATTAATGCCCTGCATGTCAGCCTGTGCTGCATCACCGCCAGCCCCGGCTGCCGGACACAGTATGCTCACCGCATAATCGGTGACAGCCTGAAGGTCAGGCATTCTGCCTCTTCCGCTGACACCGCATGCGAGAAGCCCTGTGTCCGGCTCCATGAAAATATATCCGAGGCTTTTCAGCCTGGAAATATTTTGCTGAACAACCGGGTTGTCATACATATTGGTATTCATAGCAGGAACAAACAGCACAGGAGCCTTGGTAGCCATTATTGTAGTGCTTAACATGTCATCAGCAATGCCGTTTGCTGTTTTTCCTATGATATTTGCAGTTGCGGGAGCAATGAGCATCAGATCCGCTTTTTCTGCAAGTGATATATGTTGAACGTCCCAGATTTTTGGCTCGGCAAACATATCCGTTATTACAGGATTATGGGAGATTGTCTGAAAAGTAAGGGGAGTTACGAATTGCGTTGCATTTTTTGTCATAATTACATTTACTTCTGCTCCCAGCTTCTTCAAGCGGCTTACAACCTCCACAGCTTTGTATGCGGCTATTCCACCGCATACCCCAACGACAACCGTTTTACCTTTCAGCATTCTCATCCACCTCTTTAGAAGGTTTGTTCTTTTCATATATTATTCTCAGGCCCTCCAAAGTGAGTTTGCTGTTTAACTCATCTATAGTTTCCGATTCACTGGCAATAATACGGGCAAGGCCTCCTGTAGCTACAACTTTAACTTTATCCTCATGCATTTCATTTTTAATTCTTCTTACTAAATAATCAACTTGTCCCACATGACCATATATCAAGCCTGATTGCATATTTGTAACCGTATTGCGACCTATTACGGTTTCCGGTTTTATAAGGTCAATTTTAGGCAGTTTTGCAGCCTTCTGAAACAGAGCATCGGCAGATATTTTTATACCCGGGCAGATTACTCCTCCAAGATATTCGCCTTTGGATGAAATAGCACAGATTTTTGTCGCGGTACCAAGATCGACTACTATAACCGGTCCACCGTATAATTCATACGCTGCAACAGCGTTTACTATCCTGTCAGCCCCCAGTTGTTTCGGGCTTTCGTATTTAATATTGATGCCTGTTTTTATACCAGGCCCGATAACCATAGGCTCCATCTTAAGATATTTTTTAATGGAGTGTTCTAGTGAGTACATAATCGGAGGTACGACGGAAGCTATTACAACAGCTTCTATATCCTGAATTTTAATACCTTCGTGATTAAAAAAGCTTAAAAAAAGCATGCCATATTCATCAGAACTTTTTGTCCTGTCGGTACCCATTCTCCAGCTGCTTACAAGTTTATCATTATCATAAACACCAAGCACTATATTTGTGTTACCTACATCCATTACCAGAATCATATCGAGTCCTTCTTTACACATAGATTTATATTTAAATACTAAAACATCTTAACTTTAATACTTTTCATCAAAACTTTATGTATACAAGATACAAAATAGTTCTAATTAAATGAAAGTTTACCACAATTGTCTTTTACCTTCAACTTTTTTTGTAATAAAAAAGATGGTTCTTTTGAGTATATCATAGTGAAAAGAATCATCTTTTTTATAAAATAATCTTTATATTAATTAGTTTCATTAAGTTGTACCGGGTTAATTAATACGCATCAGATTTAATTATAAATGCATATTCACATTCATTTTCCTTCCAACCTGCAATTATCCTGAAACCTCTTATATTCTTTTTGTCTAATATGCTAGATGAACTTAAAGCAGATGCCATGTGTTTTTCTATTTTAAATGAAGTTTCATCATCGGTTAATTCTACAGGGATAGTAATAATTTCTTTGTCTGAATACATCTGATTACCGTTTTCATCGATAAGCAAATCCAAAACGGTCAGTTTATCCGGAGGATTATCTCCGAAATCAATCTCGACAGTGCTGCCGGTTTTAATGTATGGAATTGAGGATAACGGAGTTTTCTTTAGAATTGTTTCAAATGTATCTTCTCTGTCATACATAACACCATCCCATGAGTTTTTAGCGACAACATACTCCAATTGTTTCCCATCTATAGCAATTTTAATTTCAGGTGGCTCTGCAGGGGCTACTGCTGACCCTTGCTCAGATATCACCGTCTTTTTATTAGAATTAACTGTCTTTGATTGAGATGTTGATGATTGTGAAGAATTATTGGAAGTACAGCCAGTAATCAATACATTTATTATTAGCACTAATAATAAAGTACTTGCTAATCTCCTCATAATTACCAAACCTCTCTTTATATATTAATAAAAGGTGAGCCACTTAACAAAAGCTGGTTTAATATAAATTATATCATATTCTATTTAATAAATTATCAATAACGTAGATTGACTATATCTATTTACTTAACGATACAGCTAAAATCTTTTTTTTGATATTAAGGCAACCGGCGCGGCATCGTAAGTGGATAATAAGTTACTTTGTCTTCTTCAACGGCTGCAGTATGAGCCTTTGAAAAGCTTCGCCAATACACTCAATATAAAAACAGACGACGCGGTAAAAATGACACGACGTCATTTTTAGGCGCAACTGAACCACGGATGGTTCATTTGCGCCGACCGCCAAAGGAATCTTTTTCTATCGCTAAGTGTATTCGAAGGTTTTCACTGACCCGAGAGTCTCCGCGGCAATTGAGCGGCGACTTTTCTGCCGATTTTGGTCGTTCAAAAGCGGCAAAACCCTCAAAGTCACAGAATAAAGCAACTATCAAAAAACAAATTATACCCTTAAGCCTCCGCGGCGGTCATAAGGTAATGCGATACTTCTCTGCTGACGTGGGGCATCCTTGCTGAAAAATGTCCCATTTTAAAAGGCGGCTTTTCCTCCGCTTTTGGCTGGTCAAAAACAGAAGCCCTTCAAATACACAGTATAAAACCAACTACAAAACTCAAAACACCCTGGTAGCTATTCAATCAGTATATAAAATCTGCAATGTATACTTATACATAACATAGGAATATATATAAAAAATCTTGCAAAAACCGTAAATTTGATGTATCTTTTAATACTAAGAAGGTATCTTCGGAGCCTTACTTATTTATAAAAATTATAAAAAATTATAATATGGAATAAATTTGAAATAAAAAACAATATTTATATCTGCTTTGATCCGCTGCGACAAAGACAGAAACCGAGAGTATAAATAAACAATGGGGATTATTATACCTTCCAGGCTTTTGTCTTGAAGGTATTTTTATATTTAAATCTCATTACTACAACAAAATATTGCCGGCATATTAAAAAATACATATAAACATCATTGCTTCAGGATAGATAAAGATTACATTATGGCAGAAAAGGGAGAACATTATATGAAAATTGGTTTTATCGGAGCTGGGAAAGTAGGAACAGCATTTGGTTTATATCTGCACCGGAAGGGTATAAAGATATCGGGATATTGCAGCCGCACTAAGGAATCAGCAATAAGAGCTTCTACCATTACTGAAAGCTGTCAGTATGATAATACTCAGTTGGTATGTGAAAACAGCGACGTAATCATAATAACTACTCCTGACGGTTTTATAAGTCAGACAGCAGAGCTATTATCAAATGCGGTAGCTGACTGGGCCCACAAAACAGTATGTCACATGAGCGGTGTATATTCATCGGATATATTATCAAGACTTAAGGGAAAAGGAGCAACAGTATGTTCACTGCATCCGATGATGGCATTCAATGATTTGGAATCATCCGTAAAAGCTCTGGAAGCTGCTTGCTTCACTTTGGACGGGTACGGAGAAGGATTGGTTATAATAAAAAATTTATTAGATGCAACAAAAAACAAATATTTTGAAATAAATCCGCAAAGTAAGAGCCTTTATCATACCGCATCCTGTATGGTATCAAACTACGTGGTCGCATTACTGGATGCAGGGATGGAAATGTTTAAAACCTGCGGATTCCCTGAGGAAAACATTAAAGAACTTATTATACCTATAGTAAATAAAGTAATTAATGATGTATTTAACATGGGAACCGGCAAGGCATTGACCGGCCCGATTTCGCGAGGAGATACTGCAACGGTGGAGAGGCATTTAAAAGAGCTTAAAAATCATAAGAAAAACTGGATTGATATATATAAAGCGCTGGCCATACAAACTACAGAACTGGCTTTTAGAGCAGATAAAATTGATAAACAGGCGGAAAATGAAATAAAGGAAGTGTTATTTAGATATGAGTAGAAAGGTAACTACATCAACATTTAGAAAGATGAAACGTGAAAAAGAAAAGATAACGATGATTACGGCATATGATTATCCTACTGCTAAAATATATGATGAATGTGGAGTGGATTCAATACTTGTCGGCGACTCTCTAGGTATGGTTATTTTAGGTTATGAAGATACAACAAGAGTTACCATGGATGATATGATACATCATTCAAAAGCTGTTGCAAGAGGAGCTAAAAATGCTCTGGTGGTTACAGATATGCCGTTCTTGTCATACCATACCGGAGTATATGATGCGGTAAGAAATGCAGGACGCATTATACAAGAGGGAAATGCGACAGCCGTAAAGCTGGAAGGAGGACGGGAAGTAACAGATGAAATCAGGGCAATTATAAAAGCCGGAATTCCCGTTATGGGGCATATTGGTTTAACTCCTCAGTCTATTAATAATCTAGGAGGTTTTTATATACAGGGAAAAACCCTGGAAAAGGCTCAAAAGTTAATAGATGATGCAAAAGCTCTTGAAGATGCGGGTGTTTTCTCAATAGTTTTAGAATGCGTGCCTGCTGAACTTGCAGAAATAATTACATCCCAGCTTTCTGTTCCTACAATAGGAATAGGTGCAGGAAAAGGCTGCGACGGACAGGTACTGGTTTCCCATGACCTTCTTGGTATGTACCAGGGTAAGGTGCCAAGCTTCGTAAAACAGTATGAGGACATTGGAAGCAAGATGTCGGCTGCCGTATCACGTTATATTGAAGAAGTAAAGAATTCTGTTTTCCCTTCAGATGAACAAAGCTTTCATTTAGATGCAAGTATACTGGAAAAATTACGTGGAGGTATGGAATAAATGAAGATATTCAATAGGATTGATGAAATAAAGAGTTACTTAAGACAGAAGCAGAAAGAAGACAGGACAATTGGTTTTGTACCTACAATGGGCTATCTGCATGAAGGGCATTTATCACTTATACGGAGAGCAAAGGATGAAAATGATATTGCCATAGTAAGCATATTTGTAAATCCCACTCAGTTTGGCCCGAATGAAGATTATGAAACCTATCCCAGAGATCTTGACAGGGATGTTAGATTGGCGGAAGAAGCCGGTGCTTCGGTAATATTTGCGCCGGAGGTTAAGGAAATGTATCCTGACGGCTATAAAACCTTTATTGAAGTTACGGACTTAAGCGAAACATTATGCGGGGCATCGCGCCCGGGACATTTCAGAGGGGCTGCTACTGTTGTGATGAAACTGCTCAATATAGTACGTCCCGATAAGGCGTATTTCGGACAGAAAGATGCACAGCAGGCTGTGATTATGCAACGAATGGTAAGGGATCTGAACCATGATACTGAAATTGTAGTGTGCCCTATTATACGTGAAAAAGACGGGCTTGCCATGAGCTCGAGAAATGTATATCTTAATGATGAAGAAAGAAAACAGGCCGTAGTGCTTTCAAAATCATTGAATATGGCAGCGGATCTTATATCAAAAGGTGAGAGGGATGCCGGCAAAATCAAAGAAGCAATTACAGCAATGATTAAGGAAAAGGATTTGGCAGTGATTGATTATGTTTCGATAGTGAATTATGAAACGATGAAGGACCTGGATAAAATCAGCGGTAAAGTTTTGGTAGCATTAGCGGTAAAATTTGGAAAAACCAGGCTTATAGATAATATTATTGTGGAGGTATAAAATGTTGTTAGAAATGATGAAAAGCAAGATTCACAGGGCTGTGGTTACACATGCTAATTTGAATTATATGGGAAGTATAACCATAGACAGCGCGTTAATGGAAGCAGCCGGTATATTGCCTAATCAAAAGGTTCAGGTTGTAAACAATAACAATGGTGAAAGATTTGAAACTTACGTGATACCCGGCGAACGCGACAGCGGAGTGATTTGCTTGAACGGAGCTGCTGCACGTCTTGTACAGCCAGGTGATATTATAATAATTATTGCATATGCCTGGATGGATGAAAGTGAAGCTGCAACTTACAAACCAAAAGTTGTGTTTGTAGACGAAAATAATAAGATTATCAATGAGAAAGTAAGCGAAAAACCGTTTCAATGTAAATAAAATAAGAAATGCGGACGAATGAAAAATTAATCGTCCGCATATTTTGTATCATTCAAAAACTTTATTTTTAACATGCTTTGACGTTTATATTCATCTATTGTAATTTTGCCTTCATCCAGAAGCTTCTTCAGCAGATTTAATACAATAATGCAGCACTCTCTCAATTCGTTCATATTTACCCCTCGGTAAGGTATATTATAACAAAGTTTCCAAAAAATTGTTAATAAAAAGTTAAATTTTTACTTGATTAATTTTCCAAAAATACTTTACCTGTCGTAGTAAATATGATACAATTACTACGACAGATGTAGTACGACAGATGCAGTAAAATAAGGAGGATATAGTTTGATAAGCAGTGATGTTATCCGAGGCTATATTGATATTATTATACTATTTATGCTGCATGACACTGAATCATACGGGTATGAAATATCAAAAAACATAAGGAAGCTGACAGATGAAAAGTACATAATTAAAGAAACAACCCTTTATTCGGCATTTAACCGTCTTGAAAAAAACGGTTATATTAAGTCTTTCTATAAAGATGAAAACCCGGGCAAAAAACGAATATATTACAGGATTACACCTTCAGGGCTGAAATATTACAAAGAAAAGTGTGAGGAATGGAGATTAACCAAAGAAGTTATTAATAAATTTATAATTGGGGAGGAATAAAATGGACACTATAAGGAATTACCTGGACAATATTTTTGTTAACTTGCCGAAAACAGATCAGTTGATGAAACTAAAAGATGATTTGCTGTTAAACATGGAGGACAAATACAACGAGTTGAGAAAAGACGGCAAGAATGATAATGAAGCTTTAGGTATAGTAATTTCCGAGTTTGGAAATATCGAAGAATTAATAAGCGACTACGAAATAAGCCTTGAAAATGAAAATAGCAAACTGCCGGTTGTTACTGAAGAAGATGCAAAAGAATATATGGAGGACAAAAAACTATCCGGTAAATTGGTAGGATTAGGTGTATTTATATGCATTATTGCTCCGGCCTTGCTGATATTAATAACACTGCTTGCCGCAGACGGAATTTTCGGTGCAGGGATTTCAGAAGATACTGCAGGCATTTTCGGAGTGATAATTCTATTTTTGCTATTAGCTGCGGCAGTAGCAATGTTTATATATATCGGAATCAGATTGGAAAAGTATAAATATCTGAAAAATGATTTTGAGCTTCCGGTAAATATAAAAGCATATGTTGAGCTTAAAAACAAGTCATTTTCAAATACTTACGCTTTATCTATTATCGTAGGAGTTTGCTTATGCATTTTGTCACCGGTTCCTCTTTTCATTGAAGACCTGTTAAGTAAAAATGAATCCGGATATGGAGTAGTTGCTTTACTTGCGCTTATTGCAATTGCCGTTTACATCTTTATATATAATGGAGAAATTAAAGAGAGTTATAGCAAGCTGCTAAAAATAAACGAATTTAGTGATGAAAAGAAAAAAGTAAATAAGGTTATAGGAGCAGTTGCAACTGTTGTATGGCCTCTTGCGGTTTGTATATTTCTAATAAGTGGATTGGTATATGAACTTTGGCATATAAATTGGATAGTGTTCCCAATAACCGGTATATTGTTTGGCACATTTAGTGCTGCTTACAGTATGGTAAAAGACGATAAGAGCAAATAAAAAAGATTAGGTGTTACACTTGTATTCATATGACAAGTGTAACACTTTTTTTATATCATAAATGTTATTGAATATATTAAACATATTGATGGAGAAAATGAATCTAAATTTGTTTAAATAGTGTTAAAAATGTGATATAATGGTGAGAATTAAAGAGAAATACCGTCAAGACCACTTCTCAGTACAATGAAGCAGCAGATTAAAGGCAATTATGAAATGAAACGATGAGAGTTAATATATAAAAATAATAAATAACAATAAAGCAAAATTTTACAGATTTCAAAATCTGTTATAATTTTAATAAATTTACTTGACAGGGGGACTTTTTGTGAAAAAAATATTAGTTTTAATTTTAATGGTGTCCTGCATTTTTTTGTCTTTAACCGGGTGCGGGGGAGATAAAAAAGAAACGCCGGAAGAAGCTGTTACAAACGCTTTAAATGCAGTAAAAAATTTAGATAAAGAAAATATTAGTAAATATTTTGGCACCGACAATGTGTTTAATGAAGATGAAAAAGAGCAACAAGACGAAGAATTTACTGAAGAATATACTAAACTCTTTGTTGAAAAGTTGACTTTCAAAATTTTGTCGTCTGACATTGATGGCGAAAATGCAACTGTAAAAACAGAGATTACAAATATCGATGCGATGAAAGCATTGCAGAAATATTTGGAAGAAGCTTTTACTGAAGCATTAAGCAGTGCTTTTCAGCAGAATGAATTGACAGATGAAGAATTAGAAAAAAAATCAGAGGAGAAATATATTGAAATACTAAAAAGAGATGACATAGGAATGGCAACAACTACTGTTGATATTAAATTAACTGAAAACGGAGACAGCTGGAAGCTTAATTTGGACGAGGAATTGCAAAATGCAATACTGGGAGGCTTAATAAAAGCTGAACAAAGTGTTCAAGAAGGTTTTAGTGAGTAGGAAACTATACTGATGGGCATAAGTTATTTGAGGTGAATTGTTTTTTGGAGGGATCTATATGAAAAGAACATTAACACTTATTTTAATGGTATGCCTTCTTGCTTTATCTTTTGCCGGGTGCGCAGGAATTACTAATGATCTTTCTGATACAGCAAATTCTGTCACTAGTACCGGCGTAACGAATAGTAATTCAGTAAAAAACAATAGTAAAGAAAAAGTAACTGTTGCAGATTTTAGTTCAATGAGCAAAGAAGAGATACAGGCATGGGCAGACACAAACAAAGTTACTGTAAAATTCGATGAAGCTTATTCTGATACTGTAGCAAGTGGTTCTTTAATAAGCCAAAGCAAAAAAGCAAATGATGTTATTAATGAAGGTGATACAATTAAAGTCGTATTTTCTTTAGGGAAAAAACCTTCTGTAGAGTTTCAAAATGCTTTGTACAAAGCTCAGTTATATTCAGAAACAATGCATATGTCAAAACGCGGCATATATGATCAGTTAACATCGGAATATGGTGAAGGCTTTACAGCTGAGGCAGCGCAATATGCAATTGACAATATTAAAGCTGACTGGAAAGCAAATGCTCTGGAAAAAGCAAAACTATATCAAACTACTATGCACATGTCTAAAAGCGCAATATATGATCAGCTAATTTCTGAATACGGTGAAAAATTTACTGAAGAAGAAGCACAATACGCTATTGATCATTTGGATGATTAAATCCCAATAATCAATGAAAAGCTTATTAGAGACTACTGAAAAAGAGTCATTTATCAATAGTCTTTAATACTTTTCTTGTTTAAAATTTATTTTATAGATATAAGTAATGCGATAATATTTATACAAAAAGGTGAATACATTTTAGCTGTATCGATAAGTTCAGTATGATATACCAGTTTATAACTGGAATTACAAAAAAAGAATATAGTGAGGGATATATCATGAATGATGATACTTTTAAGGAAAAAGACAATTCTTTGGAAAATAATACTTCTGAATCAGCTAAGGTGTATTTAAAAGAGTCAGAACAAGATGCAAGTGGAAATAACGTAAACACAAATAATTCAAATACGAATAATGCAAATGCAAATAATACAAATACATATAATACAAATATGAATAATGCAAATACAAATAATAATGAATATACAAGGAACAACGCGTTTAATCGGTTTAACCAGGCCAACTTTAGACAAAATATCATGCAAAACATAAAAGATATAGAAATAGTAGAATTAAAACCGTTCTCAGTTTTCAAAGTATCTTTATACCTGCTTGCATTGCCTGCAATAATATTTTTGGTAATAGGAATGATTTTAATTTTTGCGGGAATTGCGGGCATAAGTGCAGGCAGCGGCAAAATGATTGCTCTAGTCGGAATGGGTATATACTTTATTGTAATCATAATTTTTTATATGACGGCTACAGCAGGCATAAACACATTGTTATCTTTGATATACAATTTATTAGCAAAAAAATTCGGTGGATTGATAATTAAGTATAAAGATAACAGGTAATTACATACCGGTAATTCAAGGAACTTTAAAGTTCCTTTTTTTTATCAGAAATAAAGTTTAATTAACTAATAAAGATGTAACCAATACCAATGAATTATTTATACATTGCAGTCAGCTGACAGCGGCATAAGTGTCAATCTTAAGCACACATCATAAAATAGATAATATAGGAAAGAGGGAGATGTGTGTATGAAAATAGCAATACGATTTGGACACATGTTAACCGATGCTGATACTGGAGCAGTAGGGTACTTAAAAGAAGCAGAAGTAAACCGCCAATATGGTCCTGTTGTAATAAAGTATCTGCAAATAGCAGGACACGAAGTAATAAACTGTACACCGGAAACAGCATCGTCCGTGAGCGATTCATTAAGTAAAGGGGTAAATAAGGCAAATGCAAATAAGTGCGACATTTTTGTATCGCTGCATTCCAATTCTTCCTCTGATGCAAATTCTTCCGGGTGTGAGGTTATATATCATCACTCAAGCAGTGTAGGACGAGAGCTGGCCATAAGAATATGCAAAAGCATATCTGAGAAATGCGGTTACTACAATCGCGGAGCAAAGTCAGAACAGGAATTGGGAAGAGACTTATACGAGCTTAGAGCAACTAACATGCCGGCAGTTATTGTAGAACCGTTTTTTGTAACCAATAAGGCGGATTGCAGCAAGTTCGATCCTGAAAAGCTAGGTAAAGCAGTGGCAGAGGGAATAGTCGGACATGATATTCGGGAGGTGAAAATTGTGGATGTAAATCAGGCATTAAAAATACTGGTTGAAAAAGGTGTAATTACAACTCCGGAGTACTGGCAAACCGCAGCAAATATTGTAAAATACCTCGATGTGTTACTTATAAATATGGCTAAGAAATTAGTATAATTTGTAATGTAAAAATTAAAGGGTTACAGCAGTTCGCTATAACCCTTGGTGCGAGAAGCGGGATTTGAACCCGCACGTCCTTGCGGACACTAGAACCTGAATCTAGCGAGTCTGCCAGTTCCACCATTCTCGCATATATATTGCACATCAGTTATCAAATGCGCAATAGTTATTGTACTAGAAAAACGTTGCAAATGCAAGTGGTAAATAGTATAATTCCAAAAATATTTCTGGAACAATTCAAATTTATATGTAATTTTATCAGTGAAATTTGGAATAATATAGCATGAAAGATGATTGAAGCCTGTCTTATATAGCAAAAAAACATATGGTCGCATATAATAATCATGTTATGATTGATAAAAAAATGACATTTTGCTATACTTTAGAATGTTATTTATATAAGGAGGCTTTGCTTTGAATATAAAACTTGAGGAATATAAAAAAAAGATTATAAATAAAAAAGTGGCAGTGCTCGGCATGGGAGTGAGCAATACACCTCTCATAAAATATCTTGCCGGCTTAAATGTAGATGTGACCGCATTTGACAAAGCGGATGCGGAAAAACTGCAGCCGGTGCTTGAGGAACTGAAAGGGCTCAATGTGAAATACAGCCTTGGACCGAAGTATCTCGAAAATCTAAAAGGGTTTGACATCATTTTTAAAACTCCTGTAGTAAGGTTTGACATACCTGAACTGGTTAGAGCAAGGGAAGAAGGAGCGGAAGTCACATCTGAAATGGAAGTGTTTGTAGAACTGTGCCCTGCGCAAATATTTGCCGTGACAGGAAGCGACGGCAAAACTACTACAACGACATTGATATATGAGATGTTAAAAAGGGAAGGTTACAAGTGCTGGCTCGGAGGTAATATAGGATATCCTCTTTTAAGCAGAATTGATGAGATTAATGAGACAGATAAAGTAGTACTTGAATTGAGCAGTTTTCAGTTACATACGATGACCACCAGTCCTGATATTGCCGTAATTACAAATGTATCGCCGAATCATCTTGATGTACATAAATCAATGGAAGAGTATGTGGATGCTAAGAAAAACATATTCAGATTCCAGACGGAAAAAAATAAACTCATTCTTAACTATAACAATGACATAACTAGAAGCATGGCGGATGAGGCCAAATCAAAGGTAGTATTTTTCAGCAGATTAAATGAACTTGATGAGGGCTCGTTCCTGAAAAATGATACACTTGTTTATAAGGAAAGAAATGAAGTAAAGAGCTTAGTTAAAGCTTCGGACATATTTATTAGGGGAGCGCATAATGTAGAAAATTATCTTGCAGCATCAGCAGCGGTTATTGATTATGTGAAACCTGAGACTATACATGATGTAGCTGTAGAATTTAAAGGTGTACCCCATAGGATGGAGTTTGTGAGGGAAGTAAACGGTGTAAGCTTCTACAATGATGCTATTGGCACCAGTCCGGCAAGAACCATAGCAGGACTTAAATCATTTGATGAAAAGGTAATACTGATTGCCGGAGGATACGACAAGAAGATTTCATATGACGAAATGGGCGAAGTGCTTGCAGAAAAGGTAAAAACCCTTGTTTTGACAGGACCTACAGCGGCTAAGATAAGTGAAGCTCTAGACAAAGAAATCAGAAGAACAGGAAATGACGTAGAAGTCGATGTTATTATGTGTACTACTTTTGAAGAAGCAGTTGAAAAAGCGTATAAAAGCGCAAAACCAGGTGACAAGGTGGTGCTTTCGCCTGCAAGCGCAAGCTTTGACATGTTTAAAAACTTTGAAGAAAAGGGCAACAGATTTAAACAGCTTGTTAATGAAATTAAATAATATCTATATAAACTGTATTTGCTTAATATGAGATTATTTCGATAATGGTAATCTGAGATTAATATAAATAATAAAACGGCACTAAATTTATAATAAAATTTAATGCCGTTTTTGTTTTGCTTAATCTATGTCCATTCCTGGTAAAGATGATTTATTTCAAGACAGCATTTGCTATAAGCCTGTCAAACTTTCTAATATCCACATTTCTGTTTAAATTTACTTTAACGTGTCCCGCCCTTGTCCAAAGTTCTACTTCTGCATTGACATCCAAAAATGTACCTGCATTTTCCGTGGACCACATAATGATTGATGAATAAGGGAGAGAATAAATTTCAACTTTTTTTCCGGTAATACCCTGAGCATCTCTTACAATAAGCCTTTTATTGGTGAATATTGCACTGTCACGCAGGGTTTTGTATGCAGCAACAGCTACTTCACCTTCTACCAGAAGATTATTTACATCATTAGGAATAGGGCATTCTGATACAAATGTCCAAACTAAAATATTATTTACATCCACAACCAATACCTCCTGTTTTTAAATAATCACTCACATTATGTTTAAAAAGTAATTATATTGTAAAATTGTTTATTTAAATGTAATATATCATAACAATCGTAAATAATCAATTATAAATATAATGTTGTTTATTAAAAAATTCTATAAAGTCAATTGTAAAGCAATTGCAACCATCAAAACACCAGGTAGTTGCATTTGTTTTTTACAAATTAGCGGTTGTATTTATTTTGTCCATGCATCTAAAATACCGCAAAGACAAAATTAGTTTCTGTTTGAACTAATATTCAATTTGCTGCTCATATGCCTAACAAATATAAATAAAAAAGCCTAATCGTAAGTGATTAGGCTTTTTGGTGGAGGGAGATGGATTTGAACCATCGAAGTCAGTGACAACAGATTTACAGTCTGCCCCCTTTGGCCACTCGGGAATCCCTCCGTATATGAAAGTGAGAAATGAGATGTTAGAGGTTAGAAACAAAATTGCTTAAAAACACTACTTAAATTCCAACTTCTAACTTCTGATTTCAAACTTCTATTATGGTGCCCAGAGCCGGAATCGAACCAGCGACACGAGGATTTTCAGTCCTCTGCTCTACCAACTGAGCTATCTGGGCGTAACAGACAACAGATATCAGGCAACAGATATCAGATTTAAGTGCTGCTTCAGAAGCTTCTCTTAAATTCCGTTCTCTGGTTTCTGTTACTGTTCTCTTGTATTGGTGGGCCTTCAGGGACTCGAACCCCGGACCAACCGGTTATGAGCCGGTTGCTCTAACCAACTGAGCTAAAGGCCCGTTTAAAGCGACAAGTGATAGTATAATCGAAAACTTTTGATTCGTCAATACATAATTTAAATAATTTTTTGCTAATTATGTTATAATTAAAATAACATATTAAAATCATTAATTATTTTGGCTGCATTTGCAAGCTATGATTATATTATACGGAAGTAAAAATTGAGCAGGTTTATAGCGAAATATTAATTTATCATATATAGACAATCGGAGGCTGTTGATGGATTACAAAGAAATCTTAAAACAACTGGTTTTACAGACTGCAATATCCGGCAGGGAAGAAAAAATGTCATTTTTTATTAAAGATTTGTTCAGTGAGTTATGCGATGAAGTATATGTTGACAGTTTTTTTAACGTTACCGGTATCAAAAGGGGAAGCGGAAAGGGCCGGATATTGGTGACAGCCCATTATGATGAGATTGGTTTTTTGGTCAAAAACATAGATAAAAAAGGTTTTGTACGCCTTGCATCGGTTGGCGGAGTCGACAATAAAATACTTCCTGCTCAGGAAGTGGTTATTCATGGGAAGAAAGAAGTTTATGGCGTTATCGGTGCAAAACCCCCTCATTTGATTAATGTTGAAGAAAAAAAGAAAGTCGCTAAACTGGAAGAGTTGTATGTTGATACAGGAATGACAGCAGACTCTTTGAAAAAGGTTGTTTCTATAGGAGATGCGGTTACATTAAGACCGAAGTACAGAGAACTGTTGAATAGCAGGATAAGCGCAAAAACTGTCGACAATCGTTGCGGTGTTACTGCTCTTATAGCAGCCATGAAAGAATTGTCAATGTTGAAGCATGAAAGTGATATATATTTCACCGCAACCACGCAGGAAGAATTTGACCTTGCAGGTGCAATATCCACCGCATACAGTGTTGAACCTGATTTAGCCATAGTAATAGATGCATGTCATGGTAATGTGCACGATGCACCGGAAGACGACATATATACACTTGGCAGGGGCCCTGCTATCGGTATAGGACCGCAGCTTGACCGTATCTATACGAAAAAGCTGTTTAAAACAGCAAAAGAATATAATATTCCTTATCAGACTGATGTGGAAGCAGGTGACACAGGTACTGAAGCCTGGGCTGTTCAGGTTTCACGTGCGGGTATACCTACAACTTTGATTTCCATACCGGTAAGATATATGCACACGGCAATTGAAACAGTAGATATGAAAGATATTATTAATACAGCCAAACTGGCCTCAAGATTTGCAGCTTGTGCCCTAATTTAACATAAGGAGAATTAAAAGTGTATCTAAAAGACTTAACGAAACTAAACGGTATTTCAGGTAATGAAGATGAAGTAAGAGATTATATAAAAAATAATATTATTAACTTTGCAGACGAATTAAAGACCGACCGCCTTGGGAATCTGATCGCATATAAAAGAGGCAATGGAAGAAAATTAAAAGTAATGCTATCCGCTCATATGGATGAAGTGGGTTTTATGGTTACAGGCCACGGTAAGGATGGCAGCGTGCGTTTCAAGCCTGTAGGTGGTATAGATGAAAGAATTCTTCCCGGTAAAGAGGTATTTATAGGTCCTGAACGTATACCCGGAGTAATTGCCATTAAACCAATACATTTGCAGGATAAAGACACACGGAATGTAAATGTAAAGCTTAAAAACCTTTATATAGATATAGGGGCGGACAAAAAGGAAGAGGCGGAAAAAGCCGCTCCCCTTGGTGAATTTATATGCTTTTCAGATGAATATCAGGAGATGGGCGACAGTGTTGTTAAGGCAAAAGCACTGGATGACAGGGTCGGATGTGCAATTCTCATGGATATGGCAAAGGAAAAATACAATTTTGACCTTTATCTATGCTTCACTGTGCAAGAGGAAATAGGGCTAAGAGGCTCTGAAACAGCAGCTTATCAGGTTGCTCCTGATATTGCGCTTGCCGTTGAAGGGACTACCTGTTCTGATGTTCCTGAAGTAGAAGAACAGGATTATTCCACCAGGCTAGGTGAGGGAGCTGCCCTTACCATTATGGACAGGACAGCCTATGCAGATAAAAGGCTTACAAGCTTTATATACAAATTAGCACAGGATAAAGGACTGAAAGTGCAATATAAGCAAACCACAACAGGAGGGAATGATGCGGGAAAGATACAAAGAAGCCGGGAAGGAGTAATCACTGCGGCTATTTCCGTTCCGTGCAGATACATACATTCGCCTGTATCGATGATGGACAAAAGGGACTATGAAAGCTGTAAAGAAATTGTAAGGGCGTTATTGAGGGAAATTGATACAAGGCAGGACTTTCTGGATTATATAAAAAACGGAGGAAATTTTGATGTTTGATTTGATAAATAAACTCTGCGGAACTTTTGGAGTATCCGGTAATGAAGAAGAAATAAGGAGCTTGATTGCCGGTGAGATAATTGAATATGTGGATGAAATATTTACCGATACTTTGGGAAATCTCATTGCAGTAAAAAGAGGGAACGGTAAAAAAATAATGTATGCTGCTCATATGGACGAAATCGGAGTCATGGCAACGCATATAGACGATAATGGATTTATAAGATTCTCGAATGTGGGATGGGTATCACCTCAGTACTCTCTGGGACAAAGGGTGAGATTTAAGAACGGAACCCAGGGAGTAGTGTTTTATGAACAAAAAGAGGAATTGAAAAACCTGAAGCTAAGCAATATGTATATTGATATAGGTGCAAAGAATAAAGAGGAAACGGAAAAAAAGGTGAAGATAGGAGATACGGCCTGCTTTGTCGGAAGTACATATAAGCAGGAAAACGTGATAATATCTAAAGCACTTGATAACAGGATTGGATGCGCGGTTCTTATAAAGGCGATAAAAGAGATTGAAACGGCAAAAAATGAATTATATTTTGTTTTTACCGTTCAGGAAGAGCTGGGATTACGCGGCGCAAAAACTGCTGCTTACAAAATCATGCCAGATTTTGCCGTAGTGGTTGATGTAACCGAGACAGGAGACACTCCTGAATGTAAAACAATGGAAGTTAAGCTTGGAAACGGCCCGGCCATAAAAATTAAAGATAATTCTGTCATATGCCATCCATTTGTAAAAAATATTCTAGAAAATAAAGCTAAAGAGATAGGAATACCATATCAATATGAGATACTTGAAGAAGGCGGAAGCGACACGGGTTCAATATTGCTGACGGGCGGAGGAATACCGGCAGGTGCTGTGTCAATACCCTGCAGATATGTACATAGCCCATCGGAAATGATTTCAGTTGAAGATGCAGAGAATGCGGTTAAACTCATTAAAGCTGCAGCAGACATTTAATAATATTTCATGCTTAGATTTAATCAGAATAGTGTACAGCACAAAAAGTTATGTTAAGTGTTAATGCGTCATAATTTATAGAAGGCAATAAAGATATGCAATTATTTATATAAAATGAAGTGGGGTGTGACTATGAAGATCACTTTCTTAGGGGCTGCAAAAACAGTTACGGGTTCCTGCTTTCTTGTTCAGACGAATAAGAAAAAATTCCTTGTAGACTGTGGTATGTTCCAGGGATATTCAAAAGAAAGCCTTCTAAATGAAGAACCGTTTCCTTTTGATGTTTCAGAAATAAGTTTTATTCTGCTCACTCATGCGCATATAGACCACAGCGGAAGAATACCGAAAATATACAAGGATGGTTACAGAGGGCCTGTGTACGCTTCAAAAGCGACCTGTGACCTATGCGGCGTTATGCTTCCTGACAGCGGTCATATACAGGAGATGGAAAATGAATGGATTAACAGGAAGAGAGGAAGGGCAGGCAAGCCGCCGGTTGAACCTTTATATACATATCAGAATGCCATTGACAGCTTGCAGTTATTCAGACCGTTAAAGTATGATGAATTGGTGCCTTTAGATGATGATATAAAGGTAAGGCTGAAGGATGCAGGGCATATGTTGGGTTCTTCGTTTATTGAACTTTGGATAAATGAAAACGGAGAGGAAACAAAGATTGTATTTACGGGAGATATAGGAAACAAGGATATACCTATACTGAGAGATCCTTCGGTAATCGATAGTGCGGATTACATCGTAATGGAATCTACATACGGGAACAAGATTCATAAGGACAACGAAAACCGCGTCAGCAGATTTGTTGACATAATAAATGAGACAATAGATAAAGGCGGAAATGTAATAATTCCTTCTTTTGCCGTAGGTAGAACTCAGGAAATTATATACGAACTTAACAAGCAAAAAGATGAGTACGGTGATAAGTTAAGCAAGATTTTCAATATACCTGTCTTCATTGACAGCCCCCTTGCGATATCAGCAACTGAGATTTTCAGGCAAAATCTCGACTGCTATGACGAAGAAGCAAGGGAATATATTGAAAATGGAGACAATCCTCTTGATTTTCCCGGACTCGAATTTACAAGGACACCTGAGGAATCAAGAGCATTAAATGAAAGAACCGGAAGCTGCATTATAATATCAGCAAGCGGTATGTGCGAAGCTGGAAGAATCAAGCACCACCTGAAGCACAATCTATGGCGTAAGGATTCCACAATACTCTTTGTGGGATATCAGGCGGAAGGAACCCTTGGAAGGCGTCTTGTGGAAGGGGCCAAAAAAGTAAAGCTGTTTGGTGAGGAAATATCGGTAAATGCTAGAATAGAGATGATAGAAGGCTTTTCCGGACATGCGGATATGGTTGGGCTCCTTGAATGGATTGAAAAGATCAGGGAAAAACCGTCAAGGATATTCATAGTACATGGCGAAGAAGAAGTAATGAAGGATTTTGCAAATACTATCAGAGGAAAATTCGGGATTGAAACGGTTATACCTTCAAAGGGTGAGACTTACGATGTACTGAAAGGCACTGTTATAACACGTACTGAAATCACATATCAGCCTTCACGTTTTGAAAGACTTGCAGTGCTTGATATGCTTGACACGTTGAAAGAAGAGATAGATGAACTCTCTGACATTATAAGAAGCGACCTTAAGGAAGGTAAGGATGACAAATATGTTGACAGAGTAAAGAACAGGCTGAAGATACTGGAATTGATGATATTGGATGTATTAAAGGAATCGGAAGCAGTAAGAGGATGAGAAGTAATAACGGAGCGGCTCTTAATCAGGAGACCGCTCCTGTTAATTTTACAAAAGTGCAAATTTTTGCTTGTTCTATTAAAAGCGTTTATATAGTACAATTAATTGCAGCAAGCTATTTATAAAAGGATGACATGATATGCCCTTAAAAGAACAGCTGAAATCTCTTCCTCATTCTCCCGGAGTATACATGATGATGGATTCCTATGGCAATATCATTTATGTAGGCAAGTCAAAGGATCTGAAAAACAGAGTATCGCAATATTTTCAAAAGCAAAAGGACAGACCTCCTAAAATTGCTGATATGATCCGTAATATACATTCATTTGATTATATCGTATTAGATACGGAACTGGATGCATTTCTTGAGGAATGCCGTTTAATCAAGGAATTAAAGCCGATGTATAATTCGCTTTTAAAAAATGATCAAAAGTACACATATATAAAGCTGACAAATGAGGAATATCCACGATTTATTTGCGTAACAGAGAAATCCGGCGACACTGCTAAATACTTCGGGCCTTTTACCAATCTTCATATGGCTGAATGTGCCATAAAATTTTTTGAAGAATTTTATCCCATACGAAAATGTCCTGTCTCCAGCCTGCAAGCTAAATCCAACGGATGCCTCTATCTGCAATTAGGTACTTGTGTCGGAACGTGCACGGGTAAAATCAGCCCTGATGCTTATAAAGAAATAACAGAGGAAATTATCAGGATTTTGGAAGGGAAAGATAAAGCTCCTCTGCAAGTATTGCACAATAAAATGAAAGATGCAAGCAATTATATGGATTTTGAAAAAGCGTTAAAATACCGTGATTATTACAGAAGCCTCAAACATGTTTTAAGCAAGCAGCGCCTCATTCGATCTTCAAAAAGTAATAGAAACATACTGGCAATAGAGTTTATTGATAAACGCTTCGTCAAGGTATTCTTCATTCGGGGAAACCGAATGTTATTCAGCAGGATCTTTGAGGTATCTCATGCTACAAAGCAGGAATTTATTGAAACCTTAAAAGAAATATTTATAGTAAATTCAAATCAGAGTCTGTACAAAGCGATGATTTGACTTCTCAAGATATAGATGAGGCACAGATAATCTATACATATTTAAGGCAAAATAAAGATAATATATTAAGCTTTTTAATCCCATTTTCCCATTTAAAAAGCAACAACTTCCTAAAAATTGATATGGATGTAGAAAATATATTCGATGCTATTTTGCAAAAAACAGAATACAATTGAGAACGGCTTTTTTGATTTATCTTATCAAAAGAGCCTCGCTGTTAATACAAAGTTATGTTCTTATTGAAATACAAAACTAAAAGTGATATACTTCTTTGGTAATGTTTTATTTATATTTATTTATAAATATTATGTAGAATGGAAGGATGGTAAAAATGACAGTGGGGTCTTTAGTTTTAACAATACTGCCCATAGTGCTTATTTTATGCCTTTTGATAGTTTTTAAGAAACCGGCGGATATAAGCGGGATTGTAGGATGGCTGGCTGTATCGGTAATAGCATTTCTATTTTTTAAAACTTCAGCGGAAGTTATTTTTCGTTCAACAATTGCAGGATTAATTAAGTCTTTCGCAGTTTCATTGGTTGTTGCCACATCCCTTTTACAGATGGCATTTCTGGAGAAAACAGGCGCGTTAAAAAGAATTATAATTTTCATGAAAACTATAGCAAGTGAAAATCGTGCTGTGCAGATTATGATAATCAATATCGGTTTTGGTACACTCATGGTTGCCGTAGGAGCAACACCTGTATCACTACTACCGCCGATACTTGTTGCTATGGGCTACTCAACATATGTAGCTATTGCACTTCCTGCTGTCGGTTACGATTCACTTTGTACATATGCGCTCCTTGGAGCTCCGATAGTAGCTTTTGTTGACATAGCAAACGGCTTTCTTAAAAGTACCGGTTCTACTGATGTAATAACCCTTTCGGAAGCCGGACGGGTGTTTTATATGTTTTTGCCCATTGTTTCTACAATGATTGGAATGAGCATGTTGTGGATAACTGGGCGATGGAAAGCTGTAAAAGAAGGGTGGCTGCCATGTGTAATAACCGGAGGAGTTATAGCAGTAGTGGCATATTTCACCAACCGTTATGAAAATCTTGTTGTATTAACAGGAATATTATGCGGTATCGCGGTTATTTTAGTTATGGCTTTATATCTTAAGCTTACAGGCAAGAAAGTAATCGACAGAAGCAAGCTCACAAAAGAAGAAATAGAATATGAAAAGTCATATCCTCTTATAAAAGCTTTAACACCATGGATATTGCTGATATTATCAATACTTGTAATTAACTTACCTGAAAAAATATTTGAGTTGTTTTATAAAGAAATAACACTGCCTATTAATGGTATTGCGGCAGACGGACAGCCAATAGCAACAAGAGCAATTTGGAATGCTTACACATGGATTTTAATTAGTACATTGCTTTCCATACCATTTTTAAGGCCAACAACCAAACAGCTAAAAGAAACAATAAAAGTATGGTGGAAAAGGGCTCCGAGGCCGGTTTTTGCCGCAGCAATCTTTTTTGCCATAGGTGAAGTCATGAGCATGTCAGGATATAATATGGCGGAAAAAAGCTTTGAAGCAGGCAAAAACATGGTGCGGGTACTGGCTGAATTTTCTGCAAATTGTTTTGATAAGGCATATGGGGTAATAGTTTCATTTATTGGCTTGTTTGGTGGTTTTATTACCGGAAGTGAAGCTTCAACTATAGGAATGTTTGGCAAATATACTATGGCAACAGCGCAGAATCTGAATATGGGCAAAGAAGGACTTTTAATATTAGCTGCCGGCCTTGCATTTGGAGGAGGGCTTGCCAGCGTAATATCTCCTGCAAAGCTTCAGAACGCGGCGGCTTCAATAGATAAACTCGGCGAAGAAAACAAGGTTATACGGACGGCCTTTGTATTTTCATTAATTTTTACAACAGTAACTTCAGGATTTGTAATGCTTTTCCTGAAGACAGGTATACTGTAATTGGAAATTATTAGTTTACGACCTTAAATTTATAATTTACAATAATAGATACAAAGTTTAGAATATTATTAATGTAATATATAAACTATTAAATTCAATAATTTATGGTGAATTACATTAACATAATATTTTATTACAAATGAATGGGGGATTAAAATGAAGAAGCTTATGCTGGGAAACGAGGCTGTAGCCAGGGGAGCTTATGAGGCAGGAGTGACTGTGGCGACTGCTTATCCTGGAACACCCAGTACGGAAATCACAGAGAATATAGCAAAATATGATGATATATATTCAGAATGGTCACCTAACGAAAAGGTGGCTCTAGAGGTTGCTATAGGAGCTTCTATTGCCGGAGCCAGGGCAATATGTTCGATGAAACACGTGGGGTTAAATGTAGCAGCAGACCCTCTGTTTACAGCATCATACACAGGAGTTAACGGCGGTCTTGTCATTATGGTTGCAGATGATCCTGGTATGCACAGTTCACAGAATGAGCAGGACAGCAGGCATTATGCAAGAGCCGCAAAGGTACCTATGCTCGAGCCGTCTGACAGCCAGGAATGTCTTGACTTTGTAAAGAAAGCTTTTGAAATCAGTGAGAAATACGATACACCTGTCATTGTGAGGTTGTCTACAAGAATCGCACATTCTCAAAGCTTTGTTGAAATTTCCGAAAAGTCGGATTATAAACTTAAGGACTATAAAAAAGATTATCAAAAGTACGTAATGATGCCCGGAATGGCAAGGAAAAGGCATGTTATTGTAGAAAAAAGAATGTCTGAATTAAGCAATGATTCAAATCAGTCCGACTTAAATCACATCGAATGGAAAGATAAAAAAATCGGAATAATAACAAGCGGTATTTCATATCAATATGCAAAAGAGGCATTTCCCGAAGCATCATTTTTAAAGCTGGGCATGGTATATCCACTTCCTGAAAACCTCATAAAGCATTTCGCACAAGAAGTAGAGAAACTCTATATTATAGAAGAGCTTGATCCTTTTATTGAAGACCAGGTAAAAAAGATGGGCATTGAAGCTATTGGCAAGGAAAAGCTGCCTGTTACCGGCGAATATAGTGCAAAACTCATACGCGAATGCCTGACCGGAATAACAGAACATCAGGAAAATAAAACAGGTGAAACAGCACCTGTAAGGCCTCCTGTAATGTGCCCGGGATGCCCGCACAGAGGTACGTTTTATGTACTGAAAAAACTAAAGCTGAGTGTCAGCGGTGACATAGGATGTTACACTCTTGGAGCATTGCCTCCCAATGAAGCTATGGACACTTGTGTATGCATGGGAGCGAGTATAGGTGTACTTCACGGAATGGAAAAAGCCCGCGGAAAAGAATTTGCCCAAAAATCCGTAGCAGTAATAGGGGATTCTACATTTATACATTCAGGAATCACAGGTATAATTGATATAGTATACAATAAAGGCAATTCCACAGTTATAATACTTGATAATTCAATTACGGGAATGACCGGACATCAGCATAACCCAACTACAGGCTTTACAATTAAGGGAGAACCCACAAAGCAGGTTGATCTTGTAAAGCTGGCTAATGCTGTTGGCATTGATAGAGTTAGAATTGCAGATCCTTTTGACATAAAGGGATTCGAAAAAGTAGTTAGAGAAGAATTAGAGGCAGAAGAGCCATCAGTCATAATAGCGCAAAGGCCATGCGCACTGCTCAAAAACGTTAAGTTTGACGGTGCATTAAGGATAAACAGAGAGAAGTGCAAAAAGTGTAAAAAGTGCATGACCATAGGTTGTCCTGCAATAGTGGACAAAGGAGATCATATCGAAGTTAACGAGGCACTTTGTGTAGGATGTAATTTATGTACAAAGGTATGCGCTTTTGATGCTTTCGAGAAGGCAGGTGAAATAAATGGCTAATCTGAATATAATAATTGCAGGAGTAGGAGGTCAGGGCACATTATTGGCCAGCAGAATACTCGGCAATGTGGCAATGAAAGAATCTTACGATGTTAAGGTATCCGAAGTGCTCGGAATGTCCCAAAGAGGAGGAAATGTTGTCACTTATGTAAAGCTTGGAGAAAAGGTTAATTCTCCTTTGATAGAAAAGGGTGAAGCTGATGTAATCCTTGCTTTCGAGAAATTAGAAGCCCTCAGGTGGATAGATTACTTAAAAGAAGACGGAAAACTTCTGATAAATATTCAGGAAATAGACCCAATGCCTGTAATCATGGGCAAGGCCGCTTATCCGAAAAATATTGTTGAGAAGTTAAAAGCTAACTACAAAAATGTAGTTGCTATAGACGCTTTAAACATTGCAAAGAAATGCGGCAATATGAAAGCTGTAAATGTTGTGCTGATTGGAATGTTGGCTAAAAATACAAACATACCTAAAGAGACATGGATTGAGTCAATAAAAGAAATAGTTCCTCAGAAGTTTTTGGATGTAAATATAAAAGCTTTTGAGGCTGGGTATAACCATGATTAAGAATTGAGTTTTGTTAATCGGCATTTGTGGTCATGGATTAAGGATATGGATTCAAGATTTCCGGAAAGATAATCGGTATAAATTTTTAAGATAAAATGTAACAATCATTTATAATATTGAATATTTTTGGTACTATGTTAATAAGCGTAGGATGGGGGTTTTGTTATGGAATACTGGAATAAAACTTATGAATGTATGGACAGAAGTAAATTAATAGAGGTACAGACCGAAAGATTGCAAAACACTGTTAAAAGAGTTTATCATAATGTGCCCCATTATAGGGAAAAAATGCAGCAAAAGGGTATTGAGCCAGGGGACATAAAAACTCTCGATGATTTAAAACATTTACCTTTCACATATAAGCAGGATCTGAGGGATACATATCCCTATGGACTGTTTGCTGTACCAATGAGTGAGATAGTGAGAATACATGCTTCGTCCGGTACAACTGGAAAGCAGACTGTTGTAGGTTATACCAGAAAGGATCTTGATACCTGGGCAGAAGTTATGGCCAGGTCACTTACCTGTGCCGGAGCAGGCAAAAACTCAGTTATACAGGTTGCTTATGGCTATGGGCTCTTTACCGGCGGTCTTGGCGTGCATTATGGAGCAGAGAGGATCGGTGCGTCAGTAATACCGGCATCAGGCGGAAATACCAAACGTCAGATACAGATAATGAAAGACTTTGGGACGACATTGCTTGCGTGTACTCCTTCATATGCATTATATATGATAGAAATTATGCATGAACTGGGTATAAAGAAAGAGGATTTGAAACTTAAAGCGGGAATTTTCGGGGCAGAACCGTGGTCAGCAAATATGAGGAACGAGATAGAGCAGCAGCTGGGAATAATGGCTATTGATATTTACGGATTAAGTGAGATTATGGGACCCGGTGTAGCCTGTGAATGTGAATGTAAATCCGGACTTCATATCTGGGAAGACCATTTTATACCTGAAATAATTGATCCGGTAACTGAGGAAGTATTGCCACCGGGATCTAAGGGTGAAATTGTATTTACTACAATCACTAAAGAGGGATTGCCGTTAATAAGATACAGGACTAGGGATATATCCTCCCTCACATATGAAAAATGCTCATGTGGAAGAACAACAGTCAGGATGAGTAAGGTATCGGGCAGAAGTGACGATATGTTAATTATAAGAGGTGTTAATGTATTTCCGTCACAGATTGAAAGTGTATTGCTTGAGTTTGGTGAAACCGCTCCACATTATATGCTTATTGTTGACAGAATAGATAATTTGGACGTACTTGAAATATGGGTAGAAATGACACCGGCTCTGTTCTCAGATGAAGTTAAGAAAATTGAGGATGTAGAGAAAAAAGTAAGCAGGGAAATAGAACATACCCTGGGTATAAACGCAAAAGTAAAGCTTGTTGAACCAAAGAGCATAGAAAGAAGCGAAGGTAAAGCAAAAAGAGTTATTGACAAAAGAAAATTTTAATTAATAAATTATGATTATTATTAAATAATTTTTAATACATTTATTTCCAATTATTAAAATTATTGGAAATGATGATAAAATGCTTTTATAAGGAGGAGATACCATGCCGGTAAAACAAATTTCAATTTTCCTTGAGAATAAATCAGGAAGGCTTGCGGAAGTAACAAAAATCCTTGGAAGCAACAATATTGATATTAGTGCATTATCTATAGCTGATACTACAAACTTCGGCATACTGAGACTTATTGTTAATAGGCCTGAAGAAGCTGAAACCATACTAAAAGAAAACGGTTTTACAGTAAGATGTACGGATGTTATAGCCATAGGAGTAAAAGATGAACCGGGAGGCTTATCGGTCGCATTGGACATTTTGGATAAGAATTCCATAGAGATTGAATATATGTATGCATTTGTGGGCAAAAAAGATGAAGAAGCTCTTGTAATACTTAGGGTAGAAGATCCGGACAAAGCGATAAATGCTTTAACCGGCAATGGCGTAAAGGTTTTGACAGCTGATGATGTCTATAAGCTTTAAATATTATGTAAACTGACTTACAAAATCTTACATACTATAGATATGCATATTGTATATATTTAGTTATAGACCGTTCATAAAAATTTATGAATGGTCTTTATTATTTGTAAATTTTATGTTAATATTAGTACAAGTCGACTGTTTGTCTTTAAATATACAAAAATTCATGAAATTTAATTTCCGTTAAACTATTAACATTGGCTGTGGCTTCTAAACAGGTACAGCTGTAAATTATTCTATCCGGTTCTATTCAATTAAGGGGGGCTCTATAATGAAAAAAATAGTTTCACTTTGTCTTACAGTGTTAATTCTTGTGATGTCAATTTCCGCAGGCGTTAATGCTCAGTTTAATGATGTGCCTAATAATGCATCCTATTCAGGTGCATTGAACAGAATGGCTGAACTTGGCATATTGACCGGATATGGTGACGGTTCATTTAAGCCTGATGCCTATGTTACCAGGGAACAGTTTGCAAGAATTCTTATCGTAGCCGCAGGTCTGGATGGCCTAGCTTCTAATATGAAAGGCATTTCTCTTTATAATGATGTGGAGCCAAACAGCTGGTCATGCGGTTATATAAACGTAGCTGTAAATAAAGGCTATATGAATGTATACTCTGATTTTACATTTCGTCCAAAGGAATATGTTCTTTTTGGTGATGTCTGCACTGCACTTGTAAAGTTGCTCGGCTACACTGATAAGGATGTTTCCGGAGCAGCCCCGTGGAGTTATATTAATAAAGCGAAAGAACTGGGCATGCTTCCCGGTATCGGACTGACTTATGATAAGGCAGTTCAGAGATGGGTTCTGGCGGTAATGTTGGATCAATTGATGAACATTGCGCCCAAGGGAGAAGATAAGTTATTCGGTGAAGTTGCAGGACATTATATCGACTGTCAGATAATAGCCTCAAAAAAGATACTTGATACTCTTGCCAGCAATCAGGTTGCAACTGACAGAGGTATTTTTTACTTAAGCAGCGGAATGAGTCTTCAGGTGGGTTATAAATATGGTCTTGTAATATCAGGCGACAAAATAGTTAAAGCATATTCTAAAGCAAACAGCACCAAATATTTAACTGTTAAAGGTGCAAACGGAACACAGATTGAGTATACATCCGGTGGAAAAAAACAGTATATGACTCTTCCCAATAAAACTGTTTATTACTATAGAGGAAAAAAAGTTGAGAATTACGATGATATAAAAAAATATCTCAAGATTGATACAGGTATTATTTTTACATATAACAAAGATAAATCCGGCTTTGAAACTGCTATTATCATAGATCCTGTATATAGTGTACCTCAGGTAGCCGTAAATTATAACCCGGCTTCAAAGAAAGTGGGCAATATCAGTCTTTCAGGTGATGTACAGATAATAAAAAACGGTGATATCATTACTCCTGAAGAAATAATGGAAAATGATGTGGTTTATGAAGTCACTGATATTTGTTATGCCAATAAATATATACAGGTAATTGATGATAAAGTAGAAGGGGTACTTGAAAAAATTACTCCCAGTAAACTCGCGCCGCAGACAATCCAGCTAAGCGGTAAGGAATATGAAGTAAGCAAAGATATGAATACAGAAAAACTGAAAAATTCACCCAATCAGTATAAAATCGGCGATACAGTTAATCTTCTGCTTGGATATGACGGAAAAGTAGTTGATATGGTATACCCTGCTGAGGTGGCTGAAACACCTGTATATGCTTTTTTGGTTAACTATAAGAAGGTAATTGGAATTGACGGAACACAGTATTATAACGTGAAATTACGATTTACGGATAACACTGTAAAAACCGTTATCCTTGAAACAGAGCCCACAAATATGATTGCGTCAATAGTGAAATATGTAGTGAATGAAGAAGATGAAACAGTTAAACTAGAAAGCGTACCGAAAATAACTCCTGAGATCAATAAACAGTTCCAAAACATAACAGATATTTATACTGATTATTCGATAATCGGAACTCCTGAAACGATGACCAGTCTCGGAGCAAATCAGGTGATGACGGACAAAGGTATCATGAACGTAAATGAAAATGTTCAGTCTCTTGAAATTGGCTGCAAGTATAGGGTACTTGCGGATGAAGATGTTATTGTAAAAGTATACCAAAAAATAGGTTCAGCATCTAATATTACCGTGCTAAACATAGTAGGAGACAAAATTACATATATTGATAAGTACGGAAAAACATCAAAAATGGTTATAAGTGATAAAACTTCTTATTACTATAACGGTATAAAGCTTTCAGATAAAAATGATATACTGAACCGTCTATCTGTAAACACAGGAATAATACTTGGACATAACGATGAAGAAGGGTATTATGAAACTGCCATTATATTTGATCCGGTATATGGGGAACCACAGGTTGCGGTAAATTATAATCCTCAGACTTTGAAAATAGGCAATATAAGTTTATTTGGCTCACCGACGATAATAAAAAACGGTGACATAATAACTCCATATGATATAGAAGAATATGATGTGGCATATGAAGTGAAGGATATATGGAACAGAAACAGCTATATACTTGTATGTAACAATAAAGTAGAAGGTACATTAAAAGAAATATATCCAAACAGGCTTTCACCAAGGTCAATCAAAATTGAGGAAGCAAGTTATGAAATAAGCAGCGATATGAATTTAGACAAGATAAAATCCGCAAATTCATTTAAAGTAGATGAAAGCGTAATTCTTGTCTTAGGATATGATAATAAGGCTGTTGACATATTCTATCCCAGTAACTCGGATACATCGGAATTTGCTTTTGTTATAAATACAATCAGTGAAATATCTACAGATATTGCTACTTATGGTAAAACGACATACTATGTAAAATTACTGCTTGATAATGGAGCCGTCGTTACATATAAGACGGATGGGGATATGTCAAATCTTAAAGGCAAACTGGTAAGATATACAAAAAATCTTGACCCTGAGAATAAGAATATAGTAGAATCCGTTAAACTTGAATCGGTTACGTATATTAATCAGGATAAACCTGTATATCTTAACAAGTCTTATAGAATGATAGACGGAAGCTGTGCAACTGAAAATATTAAAATATTTAACTTTATCTCTTATGGAGACTCAAATAATGATGCACAGGTACAGCTTATTAATTGGTCAGACCTACCGGACGGAGGAATGATACCTGCACGTAAAATACTATATCAGAATAAGATCGGTGATTTTAACGATACTAATCTTATCGTGTTTGATGATTTATTCAATCAAAGAGACAGGCTGGCGATAATATCCGGTATCGATAAGGAATCAGCCGGGAAAAAGTGTATTTATTACTTGCTTATAGATGGTGTTGAACACAAGTTTACTTCAGATGTAGTTATATCAGGTGCCGATGTAGGAAGCGTTCTGAATATAACAATGATAGACGGTAAAGTATACAGTCTGTATGATGTAGCTAATCCGTCCTGCCAGGATACCAAAATTCAGGCAATCGATACCAAAAGGATAATGATGAACGGAGTTGTGTATTTGTTTGGAGACAATGTAGATATTTACAGGCAAAGTGTAGACCATCAGCTTAAGAAAATAGGAACGGATGAAGTCAAAGAATTAAATGATGAAGGTAAACTCAGAAATATTAGAATTTATCTTGATAAGCCTGTGGAAAGCGGCGGTAAAGTACAGGTAATTGTTGTTGAAGACAGATAGCATAAAAATAAATAAGTACATGATAGAGCAGGATTCTTTATCAAAGCATAAAGTGTCCTGCTCTTGTTTATCCTGAACGGTTATTGTATATTATATGTACTGAGATGCAATCAATCTGTTATGCCGGTTGTTACGGAAAAGGCTTGAATTCATGGCAAATGAATTTTCAGAGTTTCGGATAATTTGGATTTCAGTATAAAGCAGCCGGAGTACAGACTTATTTAATAAAATAAAAGGAAAGGATAGTTTTATGCTGCATGCATTTTCCAGGACAGAGTTAATTATAGGAAAAGAGAATTTTGAAAAACTTATTGACAAAAAAATAGCGGTTTTTGGAATAGGAGGCGTAGGATCCTTTACAGTTGAAGGGCTAGTCAGAGCAGGAATCAGGAAGTTTGTCCTTGTAGATGATGACTGCGTATGTTTGACCAATATAAACCGCCAGCTGCATGCTACTATGAAAACAGTAGGCAAGCCCAAGGTGGAAGTAATGAAAAACAGGATATTGGAAATAAACCCAAAGGCAGAAGTAGAGGTTATGCAGAAATTCTATTCTCCTGAAACCGCAGATGAGATGATAAGAGAAGACTATGATTATATAGTTGACGCAATAGATACGGTGACAGGCAAGATCAATCTTGTGGAGAAGGCATACAAAATGGGCATTCCTATTATTAGCTGTATGGGTGCGGGCAATAAGCTGGATCCTACCAAGTTCGAAGTTACGGATATATATAAAACATCAGTTGACCCTCTTGCTAAGGTGATGAGAAAGGAATTAAGGGCAAGAGGTATACCTTCATTGAAGGTAGTATATTCAAAAGAGGAACCTATTAAACCGGTTGAGACGGAAAGTTCAAGCTGCAGCCAGAGCTGTATTTGCCCGCCTGGTACTGCGCGAAAATGCACCGTAAGGCATCAGGTGCCGGGGAGTATATCCTTTGTGCCTTCAGTTGCCGGGCTTATAATAGCAGGTGAGGTTATAAAAGATCTGATAGGATATAATAAAAAAGGTGAATAATATGTTTGATAAGAGAATAAATATTTTTACCGGACATTTTGGAAGCGGTAAGTCTGAAATTGCGGTGAATTACGCATTTAAGCTGAATCAAATGAACTACAGGACAGCAATTGCTGACCTGGATGTTGTAAACCCATTTTTTCGCACTACTGATGTAAAATCAGAACTTGAAGCCAATGGCATACATGTGGTGACAACTCTTTATGCAAACACAAATGTGGATGTTCCTGCTTTGTCGCCCGAAATTAATAAACTGTTTGAAAATAAAGATTTCAAAGTGGTACTGGATGTGGGCGGAGATGATTTGGGAGCCAAAGTTCTCGGAAGATATAAAGAACAAATTGTGAATGACAGCTATAGAATGTATTGTGTTATTAATACAAAACGGCCAATGACAGATACAAAAGAGAAAATAATATCTATGATCAGAGATATAGAAGAAAGTTCGGGTATTAAAGTTGATATGCTCATCAATAATACAAACCTTCTGCAAAACACTACCCCGGATGATATTATGGAGGGGCATGAACTAATAAAACAGGTATCGGAGGAGTTGAGCATACCAATTGCATTTGCCTGTGGCTTCAGCAGTACTTTGAACAGCATAAGGGAAAAGCTGCAAGGCAAAGTATTTTACCTTAATAAATACATTAAACTTCCCTGGGATAATTAAATCTGTGGAATTTACGGATAACTGTTGTATTTTTGCAGCGGAATTTGCGTAGATGGTACAGAAAGGGAAGAAAACTTGCAAATAAAGGTGAAGAGTTTTATAATATACAAGAGTCAATGACATGTAATAAAATGGCTTTATTGATAGCTTTGTGAAAATTTATATAGAATGGTGAGGTTGATCATGGCTAAAGCGATATTTAATGAAGAAAGATGCAAAGGTTGCAAACTATGCGTGGATGTATGCCCTAAAAAGATAGTAATTATTAGGACAGACAAATTAAACTCCAAAGGTTTTCATCCTGCGGGAGTTGATGATATTGATAAATGCATAGGATGTGCTTTTTGTGCAATTATGTGTCCAGATTGTGTTATAGAGGTCGAAAAATAGCAGTTAATTGTTTTGAATTTGCAAAGGGGAGAATTATAATGGGTGAAAGATTATTAATGAAGGGTAATGAAGCAATTGCTGAAGCTGCTTTAAGAGCCGGATGCACATGCTACTTCAGTTATCCTATAACACCTCAGACTGAGATTTCTCACTATATGGCTAAAAAAATGCCAAAAATGAACAGAACTTTTGTACAGGCTGAAAGCGAAGTCGCAGCAATCAATATGGTTTATGGAGCGGCAAGTGCAGGTGCGCGTGTAATGACATCTTCGTCGAGTCCAGGAATAAGTTTAAAGCAGGAAGGTATATCATATGCTTCAGGTGCGGAACTGCCGGCCGTTATTGTTAATATGATGAGATGCGGCCCTGGCTTAGGTGGTATTTTGCCGGCACAGGGTGATTATTTTCAGGCTGTTAAAGGAGGAGGACACGGTGATTATAAACTCGTCGTTCTAGCCCCCTGCAGCGTACAGGAGCTGTATGAGTTAACAGTAGAAGCTTTCAACATCGCAGATAAATACAGAATTCTTGTTATGATTCTGGGTGACGGAATTCTGGGACAAATGATGGAAACAGTAGAGTTTAAAGATAAGGAAGATATATATAATGCAAATAAAGACTGGGCTGTTACAGGAACAGAAATGAAACGTGAGAAAAATATGATCACATCTATATATATAAATCCTGAAGACCTGGAAAAGCATATAATTAAACTTCAAAGAAAATATGAAGAAATAGCAAAAAATGAAACAAGAGTGGAAGTGTTTAACTGTGAAGATGCAGAAATTATCTTGACTGCTTATGGCTCAGTTGCCAGAATTGCTAAAAATGTAATCAAAACTGCTGAAAAAGAAGGCATAAAAGTGGGATTAATCAGACCGATAACATTATGGCCTTTTCCAAACGAAGAATACAAAAAATATGCAGAAACAACAAATGCTTTTCTGACTGTTGAAATGAGTACGGGGCAAATGCTGGAAGATGTAAAACTTGCGGTAAACGGTAAGAAACCTGTTCATTTTTACGGAAGAACCGGAGGTATGGTGCCCACTGAAAAGGAAATATTGGACAAAATCAAATCCATATTGGCTTAACAAGTGACAGTAAGCGCAAATTGCCGGATTTCCGTATGTAATGTTTTATCGGTTATAAAGAATTAGAGTTTTGGGAGGAATAAATATGGCTGTAGTTTTTAAAAGGCCTCATGCTTTAAAGGAAACGCCTCTGCATTATTGCCCGGGATGTACACATGGCATAATACACAGGCTTGTGGCTGAAGTTATTGATGAATTAAATATAGAAGGTAAGACTATAGGGGTATCACCCGTAGGTTGTGCATATAACAATTATGAATATTTTAACTGCGATGCGGTACAGGCAGCACATGGAAGAGCACCTGCAGTAGCTACTGGAATTAAGAGGGCAAACCCTGACAATATTGTTTTTACTTATCAGGGTGACGGAGATTTGGCTGCCATCGGAACATCGGAAATCGTGCACGCTGCCACAAGGGGAGAAAATATAACGGTTATATTCGTTAATAATGCTATCTATGGAATGACATCAGGGCAAATGGCACCGACTACTTTGCTGGGGCAGGTTACAACAACAACTCCGTATGGAAGGAGTGCGGAATTGCACGGATATCCGATCAGGGTATGTGAGTTGTTGTCCAATTTAGATGGTGCTGCGTTTGTTGAAAGGGTATCTGCACATAATGTTAAAAATATAATGAATGCTAAGAAAGCAATTAAAAAAGCTTTTCAGGTACAAATGGCACGCAAAGGTTTTTCTATCGTGGAAGTATTGTCTACATGCCCTACCAATTGGGGATTAAGTCCGACGGATGCGTTGAAATATCTTGAAGATAATATGATACCTGTTTATCCACTTGGTAATTTTAAGGGCAAGGATTTGGAGGTGTAAATGATGGCAACTCAGGAGATAATCATAGCAGGGTTTGGCGGACAGGGAATTTTGTCAGCAGGAAGATTACTGGCATATGCAGGAATGCTGGAAAACAAACATGTTTCATGGCTTCCCTCTTATGGGCCTGAAATGCGAGGTGGAACAGCCAATTGCAATGTTATAATTTCTGATGAACCGGTGGGATCACCTATTATTAATAATGCAACTTCTTTGATTGCTATGAATTTACCCTCGTTTCAGAAGTTTGAAAAGATGGTTGTAAGCGGCGGCATGATAATTACAGACAGTTCGCTGGTAACTGAAAAGACTGCCAGGACAGATGTGGAATCATATGAGATTCCTGCCACGCAAATGGCGTCTGATATGGGTAATACAACATATGCAAATATTATCTTGCTGGGCAAACTA
>Ga0134101_1000384_pt1 | contig 51948 bp, 47 predicted proteins | sample 12_3_2metaG_FD_94446 | JGI IMG/M metagenome (GOLD analysis project Ga0134101, IMG submission 94446) | Switchgrass degrading microbial communities from high solid loading bioreactors in New Hampshire, USA - 12_48_3.3_201_A2 metaG | ecosystem: Engineered > Bioreactor > Semi-continuous > Anaerobic...
AATACCATGAACATGATAGTCGACAACATCATCAAGAACGGCGGCCTTTGGTACGAGGACGACGACGAGGACCAGTTCGGCGAGGCAATCCCCGTCCAGTTCGGTTTCGGAGGCCTGCCCTTTATGCGGCGCAGGCGCAGGTATCACAACCGAAACACACTTAGGGATATTATCCGCATCTTGCTGCTGCGTGAGCTGCTCGGCAGACGGCGCGGCCCGTTCCGCGGTTTTTAGGAGGTCAGGAGATGACTACACAGGAATTTGTAATTGATTCCCTGCAGCTCCATCTGTATTTTGGGCGCATTATGAAGGAGCACGCGCTGTTTCTGGAGGCAGGCTTCACGCCGCAGAACGCCTCTTACGCCAGAACAGCCGACCAGTTCAAAACCGAGTTTGAGAAACTCCTGCAAAACGCGATAAACTTAAGCGGCGGCATCGTCGGTGCAAACGTTTTGCGCTCCGGCGAGCTGGTCACGGACTTCACGCTGGGCGCCGAGAGGCAGACGCAGGGCTTTACCGGCATCATGATTAACCAGAGCCTGACGGTTCAGACGGCCAGGCTGCGCGGCGGCGTAAATCCGAACGTTTCGCCCGAGCTTGCCCGGACCGTCCGGGAACTCAACAACGGGGCCATACAGCTTCTCAACGCTTTCATCGACTTCAAGACGGAGATTCTGAACAACGTGCTCTCGTGCAGCATGTTCACGCTCAACTACCCGCTGCTTATCGACCACATCCGCCGCGAGGCCATCCTCTACCGCGACAACCTTGCCCTGCTCGAGAGCGGACGCGGGATAAACCAGGACGTAAAAGCCATGGAGCTGTTCTGGAATCGAATCATGCTTGAGCACGCTCTGTTCATCCGCGGCCTGCTCGACCCAACGGAGGGCGAGCTTATCAACACGGCAAACGACTTTGCCGCCGAGTACAACGAGCTTATCAGAAAAACCATGGACGCAAACGACACCGTGCTCGCTTCAATTACCGACGAGGCTCTCTCCGACACCATGCGCTATCGTGACTTCAAGGCCGCAGGGACAAAGGGCATAACGGAATGCCAGATTCGCTCGATTATCCTGCCGCTTTTGGCCGACCACGTTCTGCGCGAGGCTAACCACTACATACGCCTCCTCGAAGAAGTGCGGTAGCGAGACTTTTCGTACCCTGCCCGGCACGAAAAGCAAAGCTCAATTTGATAAAGGCCGTTTCAAAACGCAGATGAGGTTTGAAACGGCCTTTTATTATTGAATTTCCCGTATTCTCAGTCTTAAACTTGCTCAGAGGGAGCTTAGCGCGCCCTTAAGCTGCCTCATCGCCCTCTCAAGGAGCGAGCGCGGACAGGCTATGTTTACGCGCTGAAAGCCCGTGCCGCCTGCGCCGAACATCGTGCCTGCGTCGAGCCACAGCTTCGCCTTATTGACTATCAAATCGTTAAGCTCGCGGTCGGTAAGCCCCAGCGCTCTGAAGTCGAGCCAGACAAGGTATGTACCCTCGGGCTCGACCAGCCGGACCCGCGGAAGCTCACGGGCGAGGAAGCTGCGCACAAATTCAAGATTCGAGCCGAGGTAAACAAGAAGCTCGTCGAGCCAGCGCGCCCCGTGCTCATAGGCGGCTCTGCAGGCAACAAGCCCCATGATGTTGAGCTGGCTGTAGCCGGTTTTGCTTATCTCCAGCCTGAAGCGGCGGCGCAGCTCCGGGTTTGAAATAAGGATATTGGAAATCTGAAGCCCCGCGAGGTTGAAGGTCTTGGTAGGAGCCGTGCAGGTGACGGTGATGTCCGCAAGTTCCGGGCTAATCGCCGCGAAAACCTGGTGGCGGTTGCCGGGATAGACAAAATCCGCGTGAATCTCGTCGGAGACCACCTTGACCCCGTGCCTTAGGCAAATCTCGCCCATCGCTGAAAGCTCTTCGGCTCTCCACACCCTGCCCACCGGATTGTGCGGGCTGCAGAGTATAAAGAGCTTAACCTTCTCTCTCTTTATCTTCTCCTCGAAGTCCTCAAGGTCAACGGAATATTTCCCGCCGCTGTAAACGAGCTCGTTGACCACTAGCCTTCGCCCGTTTGCAAGAACCGACTCGGAAAAGGGGTAGTAGACCGGCTGCTGTATGAGCACCGCCTCGCCCTCCTCGGTCAGGGCGCGGATTGCGGCGCAGATGGCGAAGACGACGCCGGGGGCCTTGACGAGCCACTCGGGCGAAAGCCTCCAGCCGAAACGCTCGGAATACCACTTGAAAAGCGCGTTAAAGTAACTGTCGTCCGCCACGTCGCTGTACCCGAAAATGCCGTGGCGGCATTTTTCCGCGAGCGCGTCCAGAACCTCCGGCGGTGAGGGAAAATCCATGTCCGCGACCCAGAGCGGAAGGACGTCCTCCGGCAGCCCCCTCTTGGCGGCAAAATCGTATTTTATCGAGTCCGTGCCGCGCCGCTCGATAACTGTGTCAAAAGAATAAGACATCTCAGCTTACCTCCATGGCCTGCTCCAAATCGGCAATAAGGTCCTCGGCGCACTCAAGCCCAACGGAGAGACGGAGCAGGGTTTCGTTTATCCCTTTTTGCCTTCGCACTTCCTCCGGCAGGTCGGCGTGCGTCTGATGCATCGGATATGTAATCAGACTCTCCGCCCCGCCGAGGCTCTCTGCGTACTTTATTATCTTTACGTTCTCCAGAAGCCCGAGGGCCGTCCTTTCAGAGTCCACCTCGAAGGAAATCATCGCCCCGAAGCCGCTGGCCTGCCTGAGCGACACGCTGTAGCCCGGATGAAAGGGGAGGCCGACGTAGTGAACAGCCCTGACCTTCTCCTGCCCGCAGAGCCACTGGGCAATCTTTATCGCGCTCTCCTGCTGCCTCTGCATGCGTATGTGCAGCGTCTTAATCCCGCGGATTAAGAGCCAGCTGTCAAAGGGCGAAAGACAGGCTCCCGTTGTCTTGTATATAAAGCGCAGCCGCTCCGAGAGCCCTGTGTCCGATACGACCAGGAAACCCGCCAGCGTGTCGTTGTGCCCGCAGAGGTACTTCGTCCCGCTGTGGAGCACTATATCGGCGCCCAGGTCCAGCGGCCTCTGGAAATATGGCGTTAAAAAGGTGTTGTCCACAATCAGGAGCAGGCCCCGTTCCTTGCAGAGCCGCGAGACTTCGGCGATGTCGGTGACCTGCATCAGGGGATTTGTCGGCGTCTCGACAAAGACGGCCTTGGTTTCCGCCCTGATGCTCCCTTCGATTTCCGCAATATCCGAGGTGTTTACAAAGTCAAACTCAAGCCCGTTTTTCACAGAAATGTTGTCGAACAGCCGGCGGGAGCCGCCGTAGAGGTCGTCGGAAGCTATGATATGGTCTCCCGGCGAGAAAAGCTCCATGAGCGCCGTCAGCGCCGCCATGCCGCTTGAAAAGGCCAGCGCGTCGACGCCGTTTTCGAGCCTCGCGAGCGTCCTTTCAAGGTGCTCCCGAGTGGGGTTTTGCACTCTAGAGTAGTCGTAGCCCGTGCTCCGCCCCACCCCCGGGTGCACGAAGGTCGCCGACTGGAAAATTGGGACGCTCACGGCTCCCGTCGTGTCGTACCTTATATCGCTCCCGTGTATGCAAAGGGTATCGAAATTCATACTTATTCCCCTATCCTAACCTATTTTTATATATAGAACATCAGCGCCTGTTCTCCCTTGTGCTTCTCAGCTTCGCTGACCAGGTCCTCCAGAGTTATTTTGGAAAGGGCGTCCCTGATTGCCCCGTCGAGCCTCTCAAAAACGGCCACGCGCATGGCCCCGTCTATATCCGGAGCCTTTTCGCCCACCGTGCCCTCAGTCTGTTCAAAAAGCGATGTTTCAACTGCCACCAGAAGGTCCAGCGCGCTAATCTCCCCGGGCGCTCTTGAAAGCTGGTAGCCGCCCTGCGCCCCCTTGATCGAGGTGACAAGCCCAGCGCGCTTCAGAAGCGAAAAAACCTGCTCAAGATAGATTTTTGAGATACCCAGCTTTTCGGAAATACTGATAACGGTGATATACTCGCCTGTTCCGTACTGCTGCGCCATGCTTATAGCGGCCGCGAGCGCGTAACGCCCCTTCGCGGAGATTCTCATGAGCAAACTCCCCCATTTCATACATGATTAATATGTATTCTATAATAGGTTATAAGCGGTCGTTTGTCAATAGTATAGAAATCATATCGAAATAATATTTTTTGAAAACCTATTGACAAAGGCTAGCAGATGCTGTATGATGGCAATATCATAGCAAACATATATGAATTATAGTAGACTGGATTTTTATGGAGGTAATATTATGTCGAAGATTTACAAGAGCCTGACCGAACTTATAGGCAGAACTCCTCTGCTTGAACTGACGAACTACGGCAAAAAGCACGGCCTTGGCGCAACAGTCATAGGAAAGCTTGAGTATTTCAACCCCGCGGGCAGCGTCAAGGACAGAATCGCAAAGTCGATGATTGAAGACGCCGAAGCCAGAGGATTGCTCACCAAGGATTCGGTGATTATCGAGCCGACAAGCGGCAACACCGGCATCGGCCTTGCCTCGGTGGCCGCGGCGCGGGGCTACAGGATTATACTTACGATGCCCGAGACGATGAGCATAGAGCGCAGAAACCTGCTCAAGGCCTACGGCGCCGAGCTTGTCCTGACCGAGGGCGCGAAGGGCATGTCTGGCGCGATTGCCAAGGCCGAGGAGCTTGCGAAGGAAATCCCGAACGCCTTCATACCCGGCCAGTTTGTAAACCCGGCGAACCCCAAGATACACAGGGAGACGACCGGCCCCGAAATCTGGGAGGATACCGACGGCAAGGTGGATATCTTCGTGTCCGGCGTCGGAACCGGCGGCACAATCACCGGCGCGGGCGAGTATCTGAGGTCCAAGAATCCGAACATAAAGATTGTGGCGGTCGAGCCCGACGCTTCCCCCGTCCTCTCCGGCGGAAAGCCCGGCGCGCACAAGATACAGGGCATCGGCGCGGGCTTCGTTCCCCAGGTCCTGAACACCCAGATTTACGACGAAATCATAAGGGTGACGAACGAGGACGCCTTCTGGGCGGCGCGCGAGCTTGCGAGAACCGAGGGGCTTCTCGTCGGCATATCCTCCGGAGCCGCCGCCTGGGCAGCGACGGAGCTTGCAAAGAGGCCCGAAAACGCCGGAAAAACCATCGTCGTCATTCTTCCCGACACCGGCGAGCGCTACCTGTCCACTCCCCTCTTCTCCGAGTAAGAGCTCAATAAAAAATTTTAATTGGAGCCGTTTTCATGCGGCTCCTTTTTCTTTTAAACCGATTGAAAAACATACTTTTCATATGATATTATGGAAGAACACTAGCATTAGGATGTGATTATATGAAAATTTCTACTCGGGGACGTTACGCGCTGCGCCTCATGCTTGACTTAGCGCTCAACGAGCAGGACCAATACGTCACCATAAAGAGTATTGCCGAGCGCCAGGAGATATCCGTAAAATATCTCGAACAGATTATAACCACCTTAAACCGTGCGGGTTACGTTAAGAGCATACGCGGCCCTCAGGGCGGCTACAAGCTCGCCCATCCGCCTCAAGAATACACTGTCGGGATGATTCTGCGCACGATTGAGGGCAGCCTTGTCCCCGTTGCCTGCATGGAGGACGAGCCCAATGAATGTCCCCGCAGCGACAGATGCGCGACGCTGGAGCTCTGGAGGAGGCTCTACGAGGCAATCAGCTCCGTCATCGACAACGTCACCCTTGCGGACCTCGTCGAGTGGCAGAAAGCCAAGCTGTGAATAATGCCAGATTCTCCCTAAAAAACTATTTCTAATTCTTAGCAATTTCCCCTATTGACTTTTTCAGCGGCTTAGTTTATAGTAATTTCATACTTATTTTATATGATTAATATGAATAAGCAATTTAATATTTAAAGAAAGTCGAGTGTGAGAGGAAATGGCTGAGAGAAAGTACAGATTCGAGACCCTTCAGATACACGCGGGACAGGAAACTCCCGACCCGGCTACAGACGCCCGCGCCGTTCCGATTTACCAGACCACATCCTATGTCTTTCCGAGCTTCGATAAGGCGGCAGCGCGCTTCAGCCTCTCCGAGCCCGGAAACATTTATACGAGAATCATGAACCCGACAACCGATGTCTTTGAAAAGCGCATGACGGCGCTTGAGGGCGGCATCGGCGCCCTCGCCCTTTCAAGCGGCGCTGCGGCGGTTACATACGCGATACTGAACATCGCGCATGCCGGCGACCACATCGTTTCCGCCAACACGCTCTACGGCGGGACCTACAACCTTTTCGAACACACGCTCAAGGATTTCGGGATAGAGGTCACCTTCGTGGACCCCGATGTGCCCGGGAGCTTTGAGAGTGCGATTCGCCCCAACACCAAGGCGATATTTATCGAGACTTTGGGGAATCCTAACTGCAGCCTTATCGACATCGAGGCGACGGCGGAGATAGCGCACAGGCACGGCATCCCGCTCCTTATCGACAACACCTTCGCTACTCCCTACCTTCTGCGGCCCTTCGAGCACGGCGCCGACATCGTGATACATTCCGCCACAAAGTTCATAGGCGGCCACGGCACCTCGATAGGCGGTGTGATAATCGACGGCGGCAAGTTCGACTGGGCGGCCTCCGGTAAGTTCCCGGGGCTCACCGAGCCGAACCCGAGCTACCACGGCGCTCGCTTTACCGAAGTCGCGGGCCCCGCGGCCTACATCGTCAAGGCGAGGGTGACCCTGCTTCGCGACACGGGCGCGGCCCTAAGCCCCTTTAACGCCTTCCTGTTCCTTCAGGGGCTTGAGACCCTTTCTCTCAGGGTTGAGCGCCATGTCGAAAACGCGCTCAAGGTGGTAGAGTACCTTAAAAACCATCCGCGCGTCGAGAAGGTCAACCACCCCTCCCTGCCCGAGAGCCCTTATCACGAGCTGTATAAGAGGTACTTCCCGAAGGGCGGCGGATCGATATTCACCTTCGAGATAAAGGGCGGGCCGAAGGAAGCCAGGGCCTTTATCGACAGGCTGAAGATTTTCTCGCTTCTTGCGAACGTCGCCGACGTAAAATCCCTCGTTATCCACCCCGCGAGCACGACCCACTCGCAGATGAACGAGCAGGAGCTTCTTTCTTCGGGAATCAAGCCGAACACAATCCGCCTTTCCATTGGAACCGAGCACATAGACGATTTGATTTACGACCTAGACCAGGCCTTTGAGGCAATATAACCGGACGGGCGAAAGGCTTTTAGCCTTCCGCCCTTCCTTGCGCTTATTAAGACATCAGGGAGAGAAAAGAGCAAAGTGAGAGTATACGCAGACAACGCCGCGACAACGAAGATGAGCCGGAAAGCGATTGAGGCCATGCTGCCCTTCTTTGACGAAGTCTACGGCAACCCCTCCTCGCTCTATTCAATCGGGCAGGAGGCGGCGAGGGCCGTACAGAGGGCAAGGGAGACCATGGCGGGACTCCTCAGCTGCGAGGCGAGGGAGATTACCTTCACCTCGGGCGGGAGCGAGTCGAACAATCAGGCCATAATCTCCGCCGCCCTTTCCGGCGGGAAGAAGGGCAAAAGGCACATAGTCTCGAGCGCGATTGAGCATCACGCGGTGCTAAATACGCTGAAGAGGCTAACAAAGCAGGGCTTTGAACTTACCCTGCTCGGCGTCGGCGAAAGCGGAATCGTGAGGCCCGAAGATGTCGAGGCCGCAATTCGCGAGGACACCTGCCTCGTGACCATAATGTACGCGAACAACGAAATCGGCACGATTCAGCCCGTATCCGAGATTGGCGAGATTTGCAGAAACAAGGGAGTGCTGTTTCACACAGACGCCGTGCAGGCGGCGGGACACCTGTGCATCGACGTTAAGGAGCAGAACATCGACCTGCTCTCGCTTTCGGCGCACAAGTTCCACGGACCGAAAGGCGTCGGAGCCCTCTACGCGCGAAAAGGAATTGAGCTAACCAGCATCATCGAGGGCGGCGCTCAGGAGCGCGGGAAGCGCGCCGGAACCGAGAACGTCCCCGGCATCGTGGGCATGGCCGCCGCCTTTGAAGAGGCCTGCAGTCACATCCCCGAAAACTCAAAAAAAGTCTCCGCGCTCCGGGACAGGCTGATTGAGGGCCTTTCCAAAATACCCGGCTCCTTTTTAAACGGAGACCGTAAGCACAGGCTGCCCGGCAATGTAAGCTTCTGCTTCGAGGACGTGGACGGCGAGGCTCTCGTCCTGCTGCTCGATAAAAAAGGCATCTGCGCCTCCTCTGGCTCCGCCTGCTCCTCCGGCTCGCTCGACCCGAGCCACGTGCTTCTCGCGCTCGGAAGGCCGCCGGAGCTTGCGCGCGGCTCCCTGCGTATTTCGCTCGGCAGGTATAACACGGAAGAAGAAGCGGATTATATATTAGAGGTCGTTCCGGAGCTAGTCTCCTATCTGCGCGGCTTCTCTTCCGCCTGGAACGCCTGAGTCAGGATTAATTTCACAGAAGGACAGTTTTTATGGCATACAGCGAGAACCCGAAGGCTGAAAAGCCCAGGAGAAAAGCACTGATAGCCATGAGCGGCGGCGTGGACTCGAGTGTCGCCGCTCTGCTGATGAAGGAAAGAGGCTGCGAGTGCATAGGCTGCACGATGCGGCTTTTTACAAACGAGGAGGCCGGCATATCGAGCGAAAAGGTATGCTGCTCGCTCGAGGACGTGGAGGACGCGCGGAGCGTGGCCTTCAGCCTCGGCATACCGCACTACGTCTTTAATTTCATCGATGACTTCAGGTCGCAGGTCATCGAGCGCTTCATCTCGGCCTACGAGAGCGGAAAGACTCCCAACCCCTGCATAGACTGCAACCGCTACATGAAGTTCGGCAGACTCTTTCAGCGCGCCGAAATTCTCGGCTGCGACTGCGTCGTGACCGGGCACTACGCCCGCATTGAGTACGAAAACGGGCGCTATCTTCTGAAAAAGGCGGTAGACGAGAAAAAGGACCAGAGCTATGTGCTCTACTTTCTGAATCAGGAGCAGCTAAAGCGCATGGAGCTGCCCCTCGGCTGCCTGCGCAAGGAGGAGGTGCGCAGGATTGCTCTCGAGCACGGTCTTGTAAACGCGCGCAAGCGGGAGAGCCAGGACATCTGCTTTGTACCCGGCGGCGACTACGCGCAGGCGATTGAAAACCTGACGGGCAAAACATACCCGCCCGGCAGGTTCGTCGACCGCGAGGGCAGGGTCCTCGGCGAGCACAGGGGCATCATCCGCTACACAATCGGGCAGAGGAAGGGACTCGGCCTTTCGCTCTCAAAGCCTATGTACGTATGCAGGATAAATCCGGCCGAGAACACAGTGACGCTCGGAAGGAACGAGGAGCTCTTTTCAAGGGAGCTGGACGCCTGCGACTTCAACTGGATTGTATGCGATACGCCCCCCGAAAAACTGCGCGTCAGGGCGAAGGTGCGCTACAACCACAAGGAGCAGTGGGCTACTGCCTACCCGAACGGCGGAGACAAGGTCCACATCGTATTTGACGAGCCGCAGCGCGCCATCACAAGGGGCCAGGCGGTCGTTTTGTACGACGGGGACAGCGTCGTCGGCGGCGGGACCATCTGCTGAGTCTCTGGCAAAAAGCCCCCGGAGGCAAAAACCGAGCTCCCCTTCCCTGTTTTCAACGTCCTTGCCCGTCAGCCTTTGTCTTATAGCGTTATTGATTATTAAAAATAAAAAACAAAGCCGCACGCAGGCGGCTGAGCGGAGCCAAACCGCCGCGGAATAACTCCGAGCGGCGCCGACCCGCCGGCGATTGCCCCCGTCCCGGCTTTCATTTTCCCGACATAATGCCGCCGGAAAAACAATAACCTCCATTGACATGGAGGTCATTGTCAGAAAAACCGGCGCTGTTAGCTTTTGTTCTGGTTGTTGCGATTGTTCTGGTTATTCTGATTATTCTGATTGTTCTGGTTGTTGCGCTTGTTTTCGTTGTTGCGGTTGTTCTGGTTGTTGCGGTTTTTCTGATTGTCGCGGTTGTCCGCCATTTCCTTAACCCTCCTTTCGGGCTGCGATTATTATTTCACATTTTGGGAAATATATACGCCGAAAAAACAAGGAGGGCGTGATCGGTATTCTTATAAGGAACGGAAAAATACTCACAATGGCCGGTGCAGCCTACGAATCCGCCTGCCTTCTGACCGAAAACGGCAAAATCAAGAAGATTGCAGAAAGAATCGAGGAAAAAGAAAACGCCGACGGCGTCGTCCTCGACGTAAAGGGCGCATGGGTTCTTCCGGGCCTTATCGACGCGCACAGCCATATAGGAATATTCGAGGAGAAGAAGGGCAAGATTGGGGACAACTCCAACGAGACGACGGAGCCTATAACCCCCTATATTAAAGCGCTCGACGCGATAAATCCGATGGACGCGGCCTTCCACAGCGCGATAAAAGCCGGCGTAACCTCGGTAATGGTCGGCCCCGGCAGCTCGAACGTCGTCGGCGGGCAGTTTGTCTTTATAAAGACAAACGGCAGATGCATAGACGAGATGGTGGTACTGGAGCCGGCGGCCATGAAGGTCGCCTTCGGCGAGAACCCCATCACAAATTACGGCGGCAACAACCAGATGCCCTCCTCGAGAATGACAATCGCCGCGATGCTCAGGGAGGAGCTCTTCGAGGCGAAACGGTATTTCGAGAGCAAGAAGGCGGCCCTCGAAAACGGCAAAGACTTCGAGGAGGACTTCCGAAAAGAGTGCTGGCTGCCCGTCCTGAGGAAGGAAATCCCGATTAAGGCCCATGCGCACAGGGCCGACGACATACTCACCGCAATCAGAATCGCAAAGCTCTTCGATTTAAACCTCACCTTGGACCACTGCACCGAAGGGCACCTAATCGCCGGCGAGATAAAGGCCTCCGGCTTTCCCGCAATTATCGGGCCGAGCCTTGCCTCCAAGAACAAGACGGAGACGCAGTACCTGGACTTTAAAACGGCGGGAGTCCTCGCGAAGGCCGGGGTCAAGGTCGCGATAACGACAGACCACCCGGTGTCGCTGATTCAGTGCCTGCCGCTCTGCGCGGGAATAGCGGCGAAGGAGGGCCTCGGGATTGAGGAAGGCCTCAGGGCGATAACGATAAACGCCGCCGAGATTTGCAACGTCGCCTCGAGAGTCGGCAGCCTCGAGGTCGGCAAGGACGCCGACATTGCGATCTTCGACGGCAATCCGATGGAGACTTTCACAAGCTGCCTTTACACCATAATCGACGGCAAAATAGTATACCGTGCAGACAGCGCCTAAGCTGCTCCTCTCCCGAAAATGGCCGGTCCGAAAAACATCGGACCGGCCTTTATATTTAGTCTTAATAAACATAATTATTTCAATCCTGAATATTGTTGAGTGAAGGGTAGTCCACTTGAAAGCTCAAATCAGGCCTCCGGCTCCGCCTTCCGGCAAAGCGCAAAAGGCTTTCGCATATAGCAAATCTTTTTTCACGGGGAGGATTGCATGGACAAAAGGCGCATTCCCGCCATTAAGGCTGCGGCCACATATATAGGGGTGGTGGTCGGCGCGGGCTTCGCGACCGGCCAGGAGATACTGCAGTTTTTCACAAGGTTCGGCGCGATGGGGATTGCGGGCATTCTGCTCGCGACGGCGCTGTTTATCCTGTTCGGCTACATCATTATGGACCTCGGCAGGGAGCTGAGGGCAAGGTCGCACCTTGAAATCATTCGCTACACGGGCGGCAGGTTCCTTGGCATTCTCATGGACCTGCTCATATCCTTCTTCCTGTTCGGCTCGCTCACCGCGATGATAGCCGGAACCGGCGCGGTCTTCAAGGAGCATCTTGGTCTGCCGAGCCTTGCCGGGGACCTCATAATGTGCGCACTGACCGCGCTCACCGTAATGAGCGGAATAAGGGGCGTTGTAAACTCAATCAGCTTCGTCGTGCCCCTGCTTATTCTCTCGGTCCTCGGAATAAGCATCTATTCTCTCGTCGCGGCTCCCCCCGCCGTGCTGTTCAGCCATCGAGGCGGCGCGGGCGGCGGGCTTGTCACGGGCTGGCTTTTGTCCGCAGTAATATATGTTTCGTACAATACGATTATATCCGCCTCGATACTCGGCCCGCTCGGCATGAACACCGGGGAGAAAAAAGCGATAAAAATCGGCGCTGTTCTCGGCGGCGCCGGCCTCGGGCTTGCCTCCCTGATGATACACCTCTCCCTTAGCGTAAACTATTCGGAAATAAGCCACCTTGAGGTGCCGATGATGTACATAGCGGGGCGGATATCGGGGGCCGTCAGGAGCATATACGCTATTATACTCGTCTGCGAAATCTACACGACCGCCGTTGGCTCCCTGTACGGCTTTGTATCAAGAATAAACAGCATGAAAAAGGTTGACATTGGCGAAAAATCGCTTATACTTGTAACGGCAACCACGGCTCTGCTTTTAAGCCAGCTCGGATTCTCAAACATGGTGAAATACCTGTACCCTCTCGTGGGTTACGGCGGAACGGTATTTCTTCTGAGCCTTATATATGTTAAAATAAGAAGAAAACCGCTCGACTGAATTCAAAGCTCTGCCGGGGCTCGCGGATACGGTCGTATTACATATAAATCAGGCGCGAAATCGGAGGTTAATCAAAAATGAATTTTGAAAAATTCACTAAGGACGAGGATAGTCTTATTCTCGTAAACGTATTGGAAGAACTCGTGCGGGAAAAGGTCGACTCATCTATTAAGTCGCTTGATATGTGCCAGTGCGAAAAATGCCGCCTCAACGCCTGCGCGATAGCATTAAACGCCCTTCCCGCGAAATACGTCACGACAACCAAGGGCGCACTCATGGCCCTGCTCGCCGCAAGCAACCTTGAGTATCAGACTTCCGTCCAGGTCGAGGTTATAAAGGCTCTCAACGTCGTCAAGGAAAACCCCATGCATTGAAATATCCGAAAACAATTTACCCTGCCTCGTGATGAAGCAGGGTAAATTTTATTATTTACAAAATTTACAGAAGCATTATGTTGGCCGCCTCGCAGGCCTTCACCATGTCGTCCGGCCAAATGGAGGCCTGCACCTCGCCGACATGGGCCTTGCCGAGGAAGAACATGCACATTCTCGACTGGCCTATTCCGCCGCCTATCGAGTAGGGCAGCCTGCCTTCAAGCACGTCCCTGTGGAAGGGCAGCTTCATGCGCTCCTCGCAGCCGGCGAGCTTTAGCTGCTTAACAAGCGCAACCTCGTCCACCCTTATTCCCATCGACGATACCTCCAGGGCCTTGCCGAGAACCGGATACCAGAATATGATGTCGCCGTTGAGTTCCCAGTCGTCATAGTCGGGCGCCCTTCCGTCGTGCTTTATGCCCGACCTCAGCCTGTGCCCTATCTGCATTATGAACACAGCCTTCTTCTCCTCGGCTATCCTGTCCTCCCTCTCCTTGGGGCTGAGTTCGGGATACCGGTCCTCAAGCTCCTGAGAGCTTATGAAGAATATGTCCTCCGGCAGGTATTTTTCAAGCTGGGGATACTCGCCGCAGATATAGTCCTGTGTGTCCAGGAAAACCCGGTAGATTTTCCTCACGATGTCCTTTAGGAAATCTATGTTCCTGTCCTTTTTCTCGATGATTTTCTCCCAGTCCCACTGGTCGACGTAAATAGAGTGGAGATTGTCAAGCTCCTCGTCCCTGCGTATCGCGTCCATATCGGCGTATATGCCCTCGCCGCTTTTGACCCCGTATTTCTTCAGAGCCATGCGCTTCCACTTTGCAAGCGAATGCACTATTTCGGCGGTGGCGTTGCCCATGTCCTTCACGTCGAAGGCTACGGGGCGCTCCGTGCCGTTGAGGTTGTCGTTCAGCCCCGTCTCAGGGCGCACGAACAGAGGGGCGGAGACCCTCGTGAGCTTCAGCTCGGCGGCAAGTCTGCGCTCGAAAAAATCCTTCACCTTCTTTATCGCCACTTCCGTCTCGAGTATGGACAATGAGGGCTTGTAATCCTTGGGCAAAGTGAAGCTGGCCATATTTTCTCTCCTAAAAAATGAATAATTGAGTTATATTTTAATACCTTGCCCCCGCTTTGTCAAAACTTCTTTTCGCACAGGGCCGCGAATCCGAAATTATTTTTCAGAAAACTATTGACCCTGACGTTACGTAATAGTTTATGATGGAACTGCAAAGGCCCTTATCGAAGGCAAAGGGAGGGATGCCGGTGCTAAAGGTAAACGAGGTTTCGAAACTCACCGGGGTTACTGCGAGGACCCTGCACTATTACGACGAGATAGGGCTGCTCAAGCCGAGCGTTACAACGGACTCGGGCTATCGGCTCTACGACGATGCCGCCCTTGAGAGGCTGCAGCAGATTCTCTTTTTCAGGGAGCTTGATTTTACGCTCGATGAAATAAAGAAAATCATGCAAAGCCCCAACTACGACAGGCACGAGGCGCTCAGGAAGCAGGAGGAACTGCTGCTGAAGAAAAGGGAGAGGCTCGACAGGCTGATTGAGCTTGTAAGAAAAACGATTAAAGGAGAGAATGCCATGAGCTTTAAGGAATTCGATATGAGCGAAATCGAGGAATACAGGAGGAAGTACGCAGACGAGGTCAGGGAGCGCTGGGGAGACACCGAGGCCTACAGAGAGAGCCTAAGGAAAACCGCAGACTACGGCGAGGAGCAGTGGAAGACCATCGCGCGCAAGGCCGGTGACATATTCCGCGCATTCTCCGAGATAAGGCATCTTTCGCCGGGGAGCGAGGAGGCCCAGGCGCTCGTTAAAAGGTGGCAGGACTTTATCAGCGCGAACTACTACACCTGCACGAAGGAAATCCTCGCTGGCCTCGGCTCCATGTATACCTGCGACGAGCGCTTTAAGAAAAACATAGACGCCTTCGGCGAGGGCACGGCGGAGTTTATCTCAAAGGCCATCGCAGTCTACTGCGCCGAATGAGAATATATGCAGCGCTGTATAGATATGGTATAATCAGTCTAGGCAAACATGGGTTTTCAGGCGCGCAACTAATCGAGAGAAAGGCTGGTTACTATGAAAGTTGTGATTATCGGCGGGGACGCGGCCGGGATGTCCGCCGCGGCGAAGTTGCGAAGGCTGAACAAGGCCGCCGAAATAAGGGTCTACGAAAAGGGAAACTACCTCTCATATTCAAGCTGCGGCCTTCCCTACAGCGCTGCATACGAGGAGCGAAGCATAGACAAGCTGATTCAGAGAACTCCTGCGGATTTCGAGGCCTCGGACATACATCCGAGGCTAAGGCACGAGGTGCTCAGGGTAAACCCCGGGGAGAAAACGGTTCTGGTGAGGAGCCTTGAGACGGGCGATGAGTTTCTGGACGGCTTCGACAAACTTCTCATTGCGACCGGCGCTCACCCCATTGTGCCCGAGATTCCCGGGGCCGGGCTTGAAAACGTATTCACGCTAAAGACGATAGACGACGGGCTGAAGCTGAAAAGCGCACTCCCGAACGCACAAAGCGTCCTTATCGCTGGCGGGGGCTATGTGGGCGTGGAGGTCGCCGAAAGCCTCGCTTCAGTCGGGAAGAAGGTCACTATATTGCAGCGCCCCGACAAGCTCCTTAAAAACTTCGACCCTGAGATAAGCTCCATCGCTCTGAGGGAGCTTGAGCGCCTCGGCGTCGAGGTCAAACTGAGCGAGAAACTTATCTCAATAAGCCGCGCGGGCGGCTCTCTCGAAGCCCGGACGGACAAGGGCGCCTACAGGGCGGATTTGGTGCTGCTGGCCCTCGGCGTCAGACCGGCGACCGAGTTCCTTGAGGGCTCGGGGATTGCGCTCAGCGAAAACGGGGCCGTAATTGTCGACAGGGAGATGCGGACCAATCTGCCGGACATCTACGCCGCGGGCGACTGCGCGGAGATTTACCACATGGTGACTAAGAGCAACGTATACATCCCGCTCGCCACGACCGCGAACAAGGCCGGCAGGATGGTGGCTTCAAACTTAAACGGCGGACATGTGGAATTTCCCGGCACGCTCGGCTGCGCGGCCGTGAAGGTCGGCGAAAAGGAGCTGGCTCGCACCGGACTCTCGGAAGCCGAGGCGGCGGCCTTCGGTTTCGAGGCAAAGGCGGTTGTAGTAGAGGCCAACAGTCTGCCGCATTACTACCCCGGCTCCGAGAAAATCACCATAAAGCTGATTTACGAGAGTAAGACCAGGCGCATACTCGGCGCTCAGGCGGCGGGGCCGATGGGAACCGTGCTCAGGATAAACATTTTTGCCGCCGCCATAGCCAACGGCATGACGACGGAAGCCCTGGGAATGCTCGACCTCTGCTACGCCCCTCCCTTCTCAACGGTCTGGGACGCCGTCCATGTCGCCGCAAACGCGGCAAAATAGTATTGGCCTTAGGAACTCCCGCTCCGGCGGCCCGGCGGCGCGGGAAACTTAAAACGACAAAGCCCGGAGCAAAAAAGCCTTATATAATAAAAAACAAATCGGCCGCGGCGGGTCTCCGACGCAGCCGATTTTGTCTTTAAGACTTTTTCTTATCCGATTTCTTCTTTTCGTCCTGCTCTGACTTTTTCTCGTGGGGATATACATAGAGCATGGCGTAGGACATCGCCTCTTCATTTGAGAGCGGAGGTGTCGGCGTAAGGCCAGTGTAGGTCGTGGCCGAAGCCACGGAGCCCATGTCGTTGTTGTAATACTGTTCCAGGGTTTCGTCCTCTATTTTGCGTTTTTTCTTCTCTTCCATAAAAATCACTCGCTTTTCCTATATTTTCGCAGGACACCTCGCCTTTAGTATCGCGCGAGGGCGCCGGACTTATTTGAAAGCCCATTTTCAGCTCATGCCGCGGCCTTGGCTTATTGGCTTAAATATTTTTCCCTTCTTTGCAAATAATATCTGCATAAAGTATGGCGCCGACTTGGAGGTAAAAAATGGAGAGCCGAAACCAATCCTACTGGAACAAGACAGCGGAAAAGGAAGCCTATCCCCCGCTTGAGCGCGATTTGGAGACCGACATACTCATAATCGGGGGAGGCATAACCGGCGTCACCTGCGCATACTGCCTTGCCAAAAAGGGCCTTCGCCCCGTCCTGATTGAGGCGGGGGACCTGTGCGACGGCACCACGGGCAACACGACCGGCAAGGTCACGATTCAGCACGGGATAATCTACTCCGGCATCGCCAAAAAATACGGGGACGAGGCCGCCTCGCTCTACGCTGAATCCCAGAACAGCGCCCTGAACTTCGTTAAAGAGGTCGTGAGCCGCGAGAAGATAGACTGCCAGCTTGCGCACAACACCGCCTATGTCTACGCCTCGACGATAGACGACAGAGCCCTCGTTGAAAAGGAGTATGAGACCGCAAGAAGGCTCGGAATCGACGCGGAGCTGATAATGAAGCCCGGCTTCCCCGCCGGCAATTTCGGGATGCTCGGCTTTAAAAACCAGCTTGTCTTCCACCCCGTGAGGTACGTCACAGCTCTTGCGAGGGCGGCGGTCGCGAAGGGCGCCAAAATCTACTGCAGCACCAAGGCCTTCAAGGTCGAGGACGGCGATATTAAAACCGTTTACTGCGAAAACGACATCGAAATCAGGGCAAGGCATCTTGTGATGGCCACGCAGTACCCCATCTACGACGGCCCGAACCTCTTCTTCGCCCGCCTCTACGCAAAGCGCTCCTACGGCGTCGCCGTAAGGCCGAAGAAGATCTGGCCGGAGGGCAGCTTCATAAACACCGGGGAGCCGACGCGCTCTATAAGGACCCATATGGAAAACGGCGCGCCCATACTAATAGTCGTCGGGGAGAACCATGCGACCGGGCGCGGCGAGGAGGACATGGAAAAGCACTTCGATAGGCTTGTCGCCTTCGCCTCGGATATTGCGGGCGTCGACGAGGTGCTCGCAAGGTGGTCGGCCCAGGACTACGACACGCCCGACCAGATTCCCTATATCGGCCGGCTTTCGGACGACAGCAGCATCTATGTCGCCTCGGGCTACGGGAAATGGGGACTTTCCAACGGCACCCTCGCGGGTATGATGATTTCGGACCTTATCTCAAGCGGAAACTGCAGTTACGAGGGGCTCTACTCGAGGAGCCGCGGCGACATATTCTCATCGCCCTTCAAGACGATTGCGGAAGTCCTCACGCCCATAGGCGAGCTTATCAAGTCGAAGCTCGAAGGCAGCGAGGATATAAGTGGCCTTGCGCGCGGCGAGGGCAGGGTGATACGCTTCGAAGGCCAAAAGGCGGGCATTTACCGCGATTTCGACGACCGCGTCACCATACTCGACATCAGCTGCACGCACATGACAACCGAGCTCAACTTCAACTCCGCCGAAAAGACCTGGGACTGCCCCGCCCACGGCGGCAGATTCAGCACCGAGGGTAAGCTGCTCGAAGGTCCCCCGAAGCACAACCTAAAGGTGCTGTACCAGGGGAAATTTGAGGACTTGGTTGGCAAATAGAGCAAAGCCGCTTCGGGACAATCCCAAGGCGGCTTTAAGCATTTTGAAAGCACAGCGCAATCCCGCTGTGCTTTCTTGTTTAGTCGCAGTTTTACTCGTGGCTTCTCCTTGTGACCTCGCGCCTGCGGAAGAGCAGCGTAATGCACCAGAGGCCGGCAAGGCCGACGATGGCGAAAATTACCCTGCTCACGGACGAGAGCTGTCCGCCGAAGAGCGCGCCGATGAAGTCAAAGCCGAAAAGGCCTATGCTGCCCCAGTTCAGGGCGCCTATTATAACCAGTATAAGCGATATTCTATCCATACTTCAAAACCTCGTTTTCTCCTCGAAACTTCTTAGATTAGTATGACTGTGACTGGGTTGCTGTGCTTTTGCTCTGATTCTGCTGCTTGTTCTGGTTTATGCCGGAGATAATCTGCGGAATTTTATCCATAAGCGAGCCTGCGGCAGAGCTTACGGGCAGCATCGTCACACTCTGGTTGTTCTTGTTGTCGATTACTATGACGGCGTCGGTGCAAATTTTGGCGCCGAGTCCAAGCGCGCCGGTGCCCGGGGTCTGGCTGGATGTGGACGAGCTGCTCGAGCCGCTCTGCTGGCTCTTGCCCATGGTCGCGCTGCCGGTGCCGTAGCCCACGGTTATAGACACGACGGGCAGGAAGGTCTTGTCCCCGTGGGTCACCGCCTTTCCTATTATGCCCTCTTTCTGGGTCAGATTTTCAAGGGTGTGAAAAAGCGAATCGACATTGTTATTCAAAACTAATTGATCCATGGTATTTTCTCCTCTTCCTCTCCTTAGTTTTCAGCCTTAAATAATTTGTTATCGTTTTGCCGATATTAAGCTCGGAGTTCCCCTCCATCTCAAAGTATTCGTCCGCGGTTACAAACTCTGTGCGCTGCTCAAAGCGCTCAATGCGCGCTACCGAGCCGATGGCGCTCAAGGCTCCGAACAGAATACCCGAGATATGCGGTTCGTTAAGGCCGTAGCTGGTTTTAAGCTCCGTATTGCTCAGGCTGATAACTCTTATCATATCGGTGTTGAAACCCTTGCCGGTTTTTTTTATAAAACCGGAGTATATCTTCAGCCCGAAGATATGGACTGTGATATGGGTGCGGGAATTCATCCGTTCCGCTCTCAGCTTTACAAAGCCGAGCCAGGAAGCCCGCAGCCTCAGGTCCATTTCCCCGCTGCTGAAGCGAAACTCAAGCTTTACCGGCCTTGTATAAACCAGATATAAAAATATGGCAATTATAAGAATAACAATCAAAAAAAGCATGTTGACTCTACCTCAACGCTATTTTCACCACATTGGGCCTTATTATTTTGAAAATATTTTGGAAACTTAAATTTAAATAATGTCCGCTCAAAGTGGAAGAATATAATCAACAAGCGAAAGGAGCGGTAAAATGAACCCCTTTGAACAAAAACCCATGAACATCGAGGACGGTTTGATGGACTGGGCGACGGTCTATCCCAAACCCTACTGCAAGCAGACCGTCGACCCTTATACAAAGGTAAGAATAATCCTGATGAACGGCATCGAGGTCGAGTCGACGCTTTTTAAGCACCAGTTCCACAGGAACTGCACGAACAACGACCTAAGGCGGGAGCTTGCGCTCTCAAGGCGCGTCGAGCAGCTCCAGCAAAAGCACATAAACTGGCTGAAGCCGATAGACGAAACGCCGCTTGAAACGACGATAGGCTACGAGCACGTGGCGGTCGACCTCACTGCCTGGCTCGCGCAGAACGAGCCCGACCCCTATGTCAAGCAGGCCCTTGATTTCGCGCTGCTTGAGGACTTCGACCACCTCTACCGCTACGCAAACCTTCTGGACCTCGACGCCCAGATTCCGGCGCAGAAGCTCGTAAAAAGCTACGTGGACATCACGCCGGGGCGGCCTACGATAGCCGAGCACCGCTTCCCCTTCGATTCGGTCAAGCGCCCCGTGGACTTCTCGACCGCGGACATCAGGACAAAGCTCAACACTCTCATAATCACCTCGGGCGAGCAGCAGACGATGAACTTCTATATGAACATCGGAAACACCTACAACAACGACCTCGGTCGCCAGCTCTACCTTGAGATTGCAATGATAGAGGAGCAGCATGTTTCCCACTACGGCTCGCTGCTCGACCCGAAGGCCACCTGGCTTGAAAATCTCCTGCTCCACGAGTACATGGAGTGCTACCTCTACTATTCCTTCTATCAGGACGAGCTCGACCCGAACGTCAAGTCGATTTGGGAGATGCACCTCAATCAGGAGATAGCGCAGCTGCACAAAGCGGCGGAGCTTCTGAGAAGGTACGAGAACAAGGACTGGCAGCAGGTCGTCGGCAGCGGCGAGTTCCCGAGGCTTTTGCAGTTCCACGACACCCGCGACTATGTCCGCCAGATTCTCGACCAGCAGATTCTCCTAACCGCCGACAGGGAGGGCTACGCAAACGTCAACGACCTGCCCAAAGGGCACGAGTTCTTCGCCTTCCAGAACCGCATGAACCACGATGTAAACACGGTTGCAAGCCACAATGTAATCGTACAGCACCAGCAGCGCTACCAGACCGACTACAGGGCGGAGTCGCAGCCGAACCCGGTGTCCGCCCTCACGGACAGGAACGTGGACAACACGGAGATTGCGCGGACGGCAAACGCCTATCAGATGGCCTGAATTTACGAAAAATCATCTCCACATGCAAATAAGGCTTCATGCGAGAGCAAAAATCCTCCCGATAACTTCGGGGGGATAAATTTTTTTGGAAAAAATTCAAAATACATCTTGACACACAATACTATGCGTTGCATAATATAGTGTGCAAGGAGGTATGAGCGTGGATATTCAACTTAAACGCGGCATACTGGATGTATGTGTTCTTGCGGTCCTGACAAGAGGAGACTCATACGGCTATCAGATTATAAAGGACGTATCGGAGTGCATAGAGATGTCCGAGTCCACCCTTTATCCCATTCTGAGAAGGCTGGAGAGCGGAAAACTTGTCAGCTTCTACTCGGTAGAACACAACGGCCGCCTCAGAAAGTACTACAGCATTACCGAACTGGGCCGTCAGAGGATAGACGAATTCCTGGAGGAGTGGAAAGAGCTTTTGAAAGTGTATAACTTTATTATGAAGATGAAGGACGGTGGGGAAAATGACCAAGCTTGAATTCTTAGACGCCCTGCAGGCACGGCTGGCCTCGCTTCCCGAGAATGAGGTTTACAGGCTGCTGGGCTACTACGCCGAGATGATAGACGACCGCGTTGAGAGCGGAATGAGCGAGGAAGAGGCGGTCGAGGCGCTCGGCTCGATGGACTCGATAATTGAGAGCATTATCAACGACATGTCTATACCCAAGCTCATGCGCGCAAGGGTAAAGGAGAGCAGTCACAGATTCGGAAACAAGGTGCTTTGGATTATCCTCGTTATCCTCACCTTCCCCTTCTGGTTTCCCGCGGTGATGGCCTGCTTCGGCGCGGTGTTCAGCGTTTTCATGGCGATCTGGGGCGTTATTATAGGCCTCTTCGTCGCTATCGGGGCGCTCGCGGTCTCGGGAGTGGGCTGCATCATCGGCGGCCTGTTTTTCCTGTTCACAAAGCCGCTGCCTGTCGCGCTCTTTGCCCTGGGTGTGGGCTGCATACTCTCGGGCGTGACAATTTTCATGATAAAGCCGATAAAGCATATCGCCAAATGGCTCGGCAAGGGCATATCCTCTCTTGTCCGCAAAATCAAGGCTCTGCTTTTTAAGAAAAGGAGGGTAAACAGTGAAGCTAAGTAAAACCTTACTCGCCGCCGCAATCCTGGTCCTGCTCGGCGTGGTTTTAGTGGTCACCGCCCTGGCGATGACAGACTTCGACCTGCAAAACCTGAGCGTCAACGGATTTGAGGAAAGAAGCTATGAAACCTCGGCAAGGCTCACCGAGATAGAAATCGACATCAAAAATGTGCCAGTGCGCGTGGAGCCGTCGAGCGACAATAGCTTCCGCCTGACATATTTCGAGAGCGACAGGGTCTCTTACACCGTAAACGAGCTGGAAAACGGAAAGCTCAGAGTCACCTCCACGGATAAAACGAAATGGTACGACCACTATTTTAACATTGTCAACGTCGACTTCTTCTACAACGTGTTTACGATTACCATACCGGAATCCTTTGAGGGCGAAGTCCGGATTAAAACAAGCAACGGAAGCATTAACATAGAGGGCCTCAGGCTTAAAAACCTTAAGCTCACCTCAAGCAACGGCTCGATAACCGCCGAAAATCTGGCAGTCGCCGGACAAATAGACCTAAGTACGTCGAACAGCAAGATAAGGGTTTCAGACGTGGCCGCCGGAGGCGACATTATCTGCGAGACCTCAAATTCGCCCGTCAGCATAAAAGGTGTCGCCGCAGAGAATATCTCCGTCAAGTCCTCAAGCGGTGCTATTGATATAAGCGGCGTCGCCGCGAGCAGGGAGCTAAATCTCAAGACCTCCAACGGCAAGATAAGCTTCGAGCGGGTAAATGTGGGCTCCGCCCTCGTTTGCAAAACCTCCAACTCCCCCGTTGAAGGCGTGATTGATGGAAAAATAACCGACTTTACGATAAGTGCGGAGACCTCCAACGCCAGCAGCACCCTTCCCTCGCATATGCGCGGCGGAGATAAGATACTCGACATAAAGACCTCAAACGGCAACATTTCTGTTGAGTTTTCAGACTAGTCATAAACGCGGGGTCATGCCCTTTTCATGCTCCTTTGCATAAGATAATGTGGGTATTATTTAAAGTAAAGGAGCAAGCCATGGACGAACAAAGCCTCACTATTTTGAACCACAGGCTCGACAAACTGGAATTTATGCTGGAGCTCCAGAGAAAGCTGATTGACGAGCTTTTGGACCTCACGCGTTCCACGCAGCTCTCCTCCGCCTTCACCGTAGACGCGATAAACGGCCTGTACGGCGTCCTCGGAAAAATGACGCTCCAGACTCTTACGCAGAGCGAAAAGGGAAAGTCTTCAAACTGACTGCGCTGCAAAGCCGCGCGGAGCAAAAGGGCTTCGGCATTGCCGCCCCGAGGCGGCAGATTACTGTCCGCCCCCGAAAGTACTTAAAAAGCAAAAAGAAGGGCTTTGGCGAGACCGCTGCGGCAATGCCAAAGCCCTTCTGAACGTTCATATAAGCCTTATGTAGAGGATAGACTTTTATGTTACAGATGATAGTCTCCCGCCGCCTCGGGCTGGTAAAGCACCTTCTTTATGCTGATTGTCGAGGTGCCCGATGGGACCTCCCACTCAATAATGCTTCCCTCCCTGTAGCCGAGAATGGCTGTGCCTATCGGGGAGAAAACCGAGACCTTCATCTCGCTTAAGTTCGTATCCTCGGGATAGACTAGCGAAACTTCTATCTCCTCGTCGTCAAGCCTGAGCAGGGCCTGCGAATTCATAGTGACGACGTCCCGCGGGATTTCCCTCTGGTCCACTATTTTCGCCCTGCCCAGCTCCCTCTTCAGCTTGCTGACGGACTTGTAAATCGTCTGGTCGTCAAGGGGCATCTTCTCGATAAGCTTCATTATCCTATCTCTGTCGATATTCGTGATATAGATCTCGCTGGACATGACAATACTCCTTACCGGATTGCGCGCGCAATCCTCATATAATAATAAAAAAATAAAAGGTTTTTATTAATTACCACAGTTCTGTCGTAAAAAACAAAAGCCCTTCATTTTACTATATATAAATATATTCAAAATGACGGTTCTTTTTTGCTATATTCTATACCACAATCATATATATGTCAAGCGCTGGAAATATAGCATGCGGCTAAAGCCCGCACAAAATGGGGCTTCAGCCGCATTTATACCCCGGAAATGCTAATAGAGTATTCCCATTTAAGCCTTGCGCGGGAAAACGACAACAAGGAGCATCTTAAAGCGCCCGTCTGCCGCTACCGCGTGCGGAATTCCCGCCGGCATGACGATTGTCTCCCCGCTGCTGAGCGAGAACTGCTTTTCCCCGATTGTAATAAGGGCCTTGCCCTCGAGAATCGTCACCATCGCGTCCCCGTGCGACTCGTGCGTGCTTATCTCCTCGCCGGCGTCGAAAGAAAAGAGGGTTACGCTCACAGCCTCGTTCTGAGCCAGCGTGCGGCTCACAACCTGTCCCTCGTGGTAGTCGACGAGCGAACCGAGCTTAAGGACTTTCTCAAATTCTATGTTTTTCAGCATGCTGCTCATCTTCAGTTACCTCCAAAGCTTTTGTCGGATATTGCCTTGTTATCCGCGTCTTTGTGACAATGGTCTTCCTAATTCAGATTTTACCATATCGGCTGCGATTATCCAAGTGTCAAGCAAATTTTGCCCTATTTCTTCTGAAGATACACTCCGATATTTTCGCCAAATTAAACACGGCGCATCCCGGAAGGGATACGCCGTTTGTTTTCCAATTTACTTTGCATATTCTATTGCTCTGGACTCGCGGATGAGATGAACCTTTATCTGTCCTGGATACTCAAGTTCGTTCTCAATCTTCTTGGCAATTTCTCTTGCCAGCAAAACCATCTCGTCCTCATTAATTTCCTCGGGCTTGATCATTATACGCACCTCGCGCCCAGCCTGTATCGCATAGGCGCCTGCAACACCGTTAAAGGAGCAGGTGAGCTCTTCGAGCTTTTCGAGCCTCTTGATGTAGTTTTCGATATTCTCGCGTCTCGCTCCGGGTCTTGCGGCTGATATTGTGTCCGCTGCCTGGACTAAGCAGGCTATTATATCCTGCGGTTCAACGTCGCCGTGGTGGGCATGTATGGCGTGTACTACAACCTCGCTCTCGTGGAACTTTCTCGCCAGCTCGACACCTATCGAAACGTGTGAACCCTCTACCTCATGGTCCATTGCCTTGCCTATGTCGTGGAGAAGCCCTGCGCGCTTGGCAAGCGTTATGTCAACTCCAAGCTCCGCGGCCAGAAGGCCTGCGACATGGGCGACTTCTATGGAATGGTTCAGAACGTTCTGTCCATAGCTTGTGCGGTATTTCAAACGACCGAGTATTTTTATGAGATCCGGATGTAGGCCGTGTACGCCTGTCTCGAAGGTAGCGCGCTCTCCCTCAGCCTTAATCGTGGCGTCAACCTCGCGCTTTGCTTTTTCGACCATTTCCTCAATGCGCGCCGGGTGAATCCGTCCGTCGATTATTAGCTTTTCAAGCGCTATTCTCGCAATCTCGCGGCGTATGGGGTCGAAGCTTGAAAGGGTAATCGCCTCGGGAGTATCGTCGATTATGAGATCCACGCCGGTGAGAGTTTCAATCGTTCTGATGTTTCTGCCCTCTCGTCCTATTACGCGGCCTTTCATCTCGTCATTTGGCAGGGGAACCACTGAGACGGCGGCCTCGGCGACGTGGTCGGCGGCGCAGCGCTGGATGGCAAGCGAAATATATTCTCTGGCTTTCTGGTCCGCTTCCTCCTTAAGCCGCGCCTCAATCTCCTTGATTTTCATCGCAGCTTCGTGTGTTACTTCTGCTTCAATATTCTTCAGCAGGTATTCCTTGGCTTCGTCAACCGTAAACCCGGATATCTTCTCCAGCATTTCCAGCTGACTTTTCTTGATTAGCTTGACTTCCTCCTTGGCGGCTTCAACCTCCGCCAGCTTTTGATTGAGAAGCTCGTTCTTCTTCTCCAGGCTTTCCATTTTCCGGTCGAGGTTTTCCTCTTTCTGCTGGAGTCTGCGCTCCTGCTTTTGCAGCTCGGCGCGCCTTTCCTTCACTTCTCTTTCATATTCGATACGACTTCTGTGTATCTCTTCCTTTGCCTCTAACAGAGCCTCACGTTTCTTATTCTCGGCGGTCTTGATAGACTCATTTATAATTCTTTTTGCCTCTTCTTCCGCGCTGGAAATCTCGCGCTCAGACACTCTTTTCCTGTATAGAATGCCGAGGAAAAAAGCTATTATAAACACCACCACAAGGGCGATGGCTCCGACTATATATAATGTAGGTCCTGGCATAGCAGATATACACACCTCCAATCCTTGCATATTTTTGTTAAAACTATATGCTCGCATTCGGCTCCTTTAACGAAACCGCTAAAATGCTAAAGTATGCAGGGCTCCCCAATGCCCTCCAAGCATTCTTTTCATATTCTACATTGCGTTTGTATATTATGTCAAGAGAAATCACCTAATAATGCGATATTATGTAAATAAGCTTATTGACAAGCAGGGGTTCTATGAGGTACAATTGCCGATGCGGAATAATTGCGGTGCATTTTTTATTTTCCACCGGCTTTTGCCCAATATTCACATAAATCCCGTAAATTTCCTCAAATTGCCGGAGAATAAAGCCCGCCTTTGAGCGGGTATCAAAATTTACAAAATTATATCAGATTTCACAAGTCTCCGTAGCTCAGTAGGATAGAGCGTTCGCCTCCTAAGCGAAAGGTCGCGCGTTCGAATCGCGCCGGGGATGCCAAAAGGCCGAAAACCACGGAATACCGTGGTTTTCGGCCTTTTATTGTCAGGATTTCACCTCTGCTTTTTATTAAACAAGCCATCTATTTTGAAGAGCTGCGGGAAGTCGACGCTTAGATTCTTGACTGCCAAATATTAAACAGTTAATATAAAGTAGGTAATTTTATTAGCTAAAAAATGTTCAATGTTGCATAAAGCAGAAGGGGTACATAGCAGTGGAGTACAGGTATCTAGAAGCAGTCATCGCTGTTGCCCGATATCGCAGCTTCAGCCGCGCGGCAGAGGAGATCCCTTGCTCGCAGGCCACCGTTTCCCGGCAGGTCAAAGCAGTCGAGGAGGAACTTGGCTACCCCATTTTTGAACGGTCCACGAAAAGCGGTTCTGTCCGTTTAACCGAAATAAGAGCTCTTCCTACCGTCTGGGCATTTTTTCCGGGCCGCTTGGCTTTTCCGCCAAATCCATCATCGTTGCAAATATGTATATGCGCTGTCCGGAGCTTCAGCTGCAGGTGTACGATGTGCGCCGCAGCGCATTCTCCAGCGAGCTGACCCAGTATAAAATTGACGGGCTGCTGATGTACGAAGCATTTCTCACCGATGAAACGCCGGTGAATAACCTATCCTTAAAGCAGGGCGGCCTGCATTATACTTACCTTAGAACCCAGTATCCCATGATCGCATTTCCTCGATATCACAGGCTCGCCTGCAGGGATTCCGTTTCGATAAGCGAGCTGCGCGACGAGACCTTCCTGCTGGACTATGATATCATCAATCAGAAAATACGTAACGAGGATACGGCCCACCGCGGTCTGCTGCTGAGCTGCCTGAAGGCAGGCTTTACGCCCAAGGTGGTCTACTTGAACGTGGCCGGTACAAATCTTGTCAATATACGGGATGTCGCCATCATGGAAAACGGCTGGATTTACCCGACTTTTTCGCTCAAATCTCTCCACAACGATAACAACATCGTTTTCGTCCCCCTCAGCGAGCCGCTGTATTATGCCCAGTATTATTTTGTAACACTTGATTCCAAGCGCAGCGAAAACGACAAGAAGGTCTGCGAATGCCTTCGCGAACTAGCAAATAGAGCATAATACAATAATATTAATATAACTATAATGCAGACAAGGATGGTGCGGAACAAACGCACCATCCTCTCTTTTTTGCGGGGAAATTGATTATATATCAAGCTAATTCTTTCGGGACATATACTAATCCCGAATAATTGACTTATTCGTATCGCGAATAACATCGATGCAACTATCGATTTGCATACTATTAGTACATAACTTATAACTCACATGGAAGTGTATGATATATCCAGGGATATATTATACAAAATATTTTTTAGGAGGAGAGTTATGAAGAAAGTCATAGCAACGGCCCTTTGCGCAGTTCTTCTACTATGCCTGTTTTCCGCCTGCGGCGGCAAAGAAAGCAGCAATACGCCGACTCCCACAGCGGGAACTTCTCCTGAAGTCCTAGAGGACAAAACAACGGTTGTCGGTGCTGAAAAACAGGAAGGCGCAAAATACCAGGAAACCATTACCATTATCTGTGACAACACCCAGATGGCCGTTCTAGACCCCGAGAGCCCCCAGGGTGGCGGTCAGGGCAGCCTTATGAACTTCAATTGCATCCACGACACCCTTGTGGAAAACGATAACGGCACTCTGGTACCCTGTCTGGCGCTGAAGTGGGATGTGGAGGACAGCCAGCATTACACTTTCTACCTCCGCGATGACGTTTACTTCCATAACGGCGAAAAGTTTACCGCCGATGACGTAGCCTTCACCATCGAGCATGCCAAGGCTGCCAAGGGCGGGCAGGCCTTCAACCGTTTGTCCGTTGTTGAATCCGTGGAAGTCATCGACGATACGACCATCAGGATTACCCTCAACCGCCCGAACAACGACTTCCTCTATTACCTCTACAGCCCCGTCTGCTCCATCCTCAACCGTGAAGCCTGTGAGAAAGATCCGGAAAAGGGCCCCTGGATCGGCACCGGTGCCTGGATTGTGGAGAAATTTGTTTCTAATGAATATTCCGAGCTCAGAGTCAACGAGAACTACTGGGGCGAGGTTCCCGTAACCAAGAAGCTTCGCTTCATCAAGGTCGCAGAAGAAGCAACCCGCTACATGATGCTTATGAACGGCGAAGTCGACGTAGCTTTCGGCTGCAGCCCCGCCGACTTTGACTCCATCCGAAACAATCCCAATTTCAACCTGTTTACATATGTTATCACCAATTGCGGTTTCGTCGGCTTCAATATGACCGATCCTCTTATGCAGGACATTAACTTCCGCAAGGCGGTAGCCCACTTCCGGAGAAATCCGTTTTGAGGGCATCGACATCTGCGGGGCTAGGGGCAGCGAATTAAAAAACTGCGCAAGGACATGCAGATGATTTTCCAGGACCCGTATTCATCGCTGAATCCGAGAAAGACCATCAGAGACATCATTGCCGCCCCGCTGCTCGAAAACAAGATAATCCCTAACGCCACGAAAAAGGATATTGACGCACGGGTGCTGGAGCTTATGGAGACCGTTGGCCTTGCCGAAAGGCTGTTCAACTCCTATCCTCACGAGCTGGATGGCGGCAGGCGCCAAAGAGTAGGCATCGCCCGTGCCCTGGCCGTAGAGCCGAAGTTTATCGTGTGCGACGAGCCGGTATCCGCGCTGGATGTTTCCATTCAGGCGCAGATACTGAATCTCCTTAAAAGCTGCAGCGGGACAGAGGGCTGACGTTTATCTTCATTACGCATAATCTTTCGGTTGTTCACTATTTCTCGGACGACATTATCGTAATGTATCTCGGGCAAATCGTAGAAAAGGCGCCCGCCCAGGAGCTGTTTGAAAATCCGATGCATCCCTATACAAAGGCCCTGTTATCTGCGATTTTGGTTCCTGAAATTGGAAAACGTAAGGAGCGCATCAGGCTTACCGGAGAAGTTACGTCTCCGATAGATCCGCCTGACCGGTGCCGCTTCGAAAAACGCTGCCACTACGCCTGCGACCTGTGTAATAAGGGAACTCCGCAGCTAATTGAGGTTCGCCCGAATCACTTTGTCGCCTGCCACCGCGTTCAAAAAGATTGCAACACAATTACGGCAGGCGGATGATGCATCAAAAATGAATGGAGAATTAGTATGGTCAAATCAATTATAGAAGAGAAACATGAAATTCCAGTTGCCGGCGAAGCCGACGTCATTGTGGTCGGCGGCGGTCTTGCCGGTGTTGCGGCCGCGGTGGCCGCCGCCCGAAACGGCATGAGCGTCATCCTGATTGAGAAGAGTTGCGTTCTGGGCGGTCTGGCAACATTGGGCCATGTATGCGTCTATATGCCGCTGGATGATGGCCTCGGCCATAAAATTTACGGCGGCCTTGCTGAGGAACTTTTGTACGTCTGCTGCCGGTACAGCTATAACACGATACCCGACTGCTGGAAGGGCGGTCCCTCCTTTGTGGAGAACCCGGAGGGGCGCTATCAGACAACCTTCAACATTCCTGCCTGCATAATGGCCTTGGACGAGTTCCTAGAGGCGGAAAATGTCAAAGTCATCTTTGACACCATTTTCTGCCTGCCCATTATGGAAGGAAACCTCTGCAAAGGCATCATCGTGGAGAACAAGTCCGGTCGCAGCGCCTATCTGGCAAAGATGGTGGTGGACGCCTCCGGCGATGCAGATGTTCTCTTCCGCGCTGGAGCCGAGTGCGAAACACAGAAAAACATTGTGTCCCACTGGACCTACGAGGTGGACGTGGAAAAAATTCGCAATGGGAATGCAAAGGATGTGCTCCACAACGTCCAAATGCGCTGGTTCGGCCTGCGCCCGGACGTGGACAACAGCGGCAGCAAGCTGCCCATGTTTTATGGCACCACCTGCGAGGGCGTAAACGACTATATCAAATTAAGCCGCTCCCTTGCTTTGGACTACCTGAAGAAGAACCAGCGAGAGGGCTACGCAATGCTGACCCTGCCCTTTATACCCCAGTTCCGCATGACCAGGCGGCTGAAGGGTCTAAAGGAGATGGAGGTCGTTTCCAGAGTCCATGTCGAGCATTCCATAGGCTGCGTCATCCACTGTCTTGAATCCCCCGAGGAGGTTTACGAGTTCCCCTATGAGGCGCTCATCGACAGCAGGATAGAGAACATAGCCGCGGCGGGCCGCATCGTCTCCGCCGGCGGCCGGGGTTGGGAAATCATGCGCTTCATTCCCGCTTGCGTTTTGACGGGGCAGGCTGCCGGAACCGCGGCGGCCATGGCAATCAAGGCGGGCTGCTCCCTCCAGAAGGTAGACATTCCCGCGCTGCAGGAAAATCTCGCCGCTACAGGCGTAATGATCCATATGACCGAAGAGATTCGCAACAACGAGAAAAAAGCCATCAAAAAATCGCTGAACATCCCGCCCATCAACACTGATTCCCTGGCCTACTCGCATTGAATAAAATAGCGCGCTTATCCGCGCAAAAAAGACACGCGCTGTCTTAATATCCGACAGCGCGTGTTATTTTTTAATCTCTGTTCCCTGCCCTAAAATCCTTTCGCTCCATTGATTTGATTTCTTGGGGAGGGTTAACATTCGACAGGATAAATCCTGCGGCCTTATTACGGCCTATAGCTTCTCCAGTATATCCGCAACGGGGGCAAGCCAGCCGCCCTCGAAGCTCTCGATTTCGCCCCTGTCGCACTTCTCCGAAAGTCCCGGGTCAATCGGCACCCTGCCGAGGAAGCGCAGCCCGTGCCGCTTTGCGGCCTCCTCGCTCTTCCCTTCCCCGAAGATATGGAGCCTCCTGCCGCAGTCGGGGCACTCGAAATAGCTCATGTTCTCGATAAGACCCACTATCGGCACCTTCAGCTTTTCGGCCATCTTCACGGCCTTTTCAACGACCATCGAGACGAGCTCCTGCGTGGATGTCACTATTATAACGCCGTCCAGTGGAAGGGACTGCATCACGGTCAGCGGCACGTCGCCGGTTCCCGGCGGAAGGTCCACGAACATATAGTCTATCTCGCCCCAGATGACTTCGGTCCAGAACTGCGTCACAATTCCCGCGATGACGGGTCCGCGCCATATCACGGGCTCAGTCTCGTCCTGGAGCAGCAGGTTTACGGACATTATCGGTATGCCCCCTGAGCTCTTGCCCGGGTGCAGCCCGAGCTCGCTGCTTCCCGCGAGCTCCGAAACGCCGAACATCTTCGGAATCGAGGGGCCGGTTATGTCGGCGTCCATCACCGCCACCCTGTATCCGCGCCTTTTGAGCAGTACGGCGAGCTGGCCGGTCACCGTGGATTTGCCGACCCCGCCCTTGCCGCTGGCGACCGCGTAGACCCTTCGGATTTTGCTCAGGGCGTGCGGCTCCTTCCTCATGTTCTCCTGCTTCCTGTCGCCGCAGCTTGCCGAACAGGAAGAACAATTGTGCGTGCACTCGCTCATTGCCAAGGTTCCTCTTTTCTTGTTTAACTCAATATCCTGCGACAAATACTTTAGAGGGAAACTTACTTTGTCGCAACGCTCCATTCGATAGTTTATGTCGACACCCTCAACAAGTATCCTGCCTCAGCGCAGCAGGACTTTCCGCCTCGCCCGCCCGGACCATACTTATTTTTTCACGTACATGCTGCCGACAACAGCGTTTACAAAGCCGCTTGGCAGAAACTTTGAAAGCACCGCGAACAGCTTGTACTGCGTTCCAAGAGCGTAAAGCGGCTTTACCTTCGGCTTTACGGCTATTTTGTATATCTGCCCGGCGATATATTCGGGCGACATGCCGTTTATTTCGTCCTTTTCCATCCTCGCGACGGACTTTTCAATCACGCCCCGGTAAATCTCCTCGCCCTCGGTGCTCTTAACCCGCGCCGCGGTAAAACCGGTTCTCACATCCCCCGGCATCAGCGCCGTAACGGTTATTCCGAAATCCCTAAGCTCGTTCCTGAGCGCCATTGAAAGCGAGTTAACGGCCGCCTTCGAGGCGGAGTAGAAGGACTGGAAGGGAATCGAGAATATCGCCGCGGCCGAGCTGATGTAAATTATGCGCCCGCCCTTTTCCCGCATCAGGGGGATGGCGTATTTGGAGCACAGAAAGCCGCCGAAGAAGTTGACGTCGAACAGCCTCTTTGCGTCCTCAAGCGAAGTAAACTCGGTCGCGCCTGAAATGCCGAAGCCCGCGTTGTTTATGAGCAGGTCTATCGTCCCGGCCTCGCTTCTTATGCGCTCAAACGCGGCTTTCACCGAAGCCTCGTCCGTCACGTCGGCGCTTATGTAGCGAACGCCCTCTATGTCGCCCGCCCTGCGGGACAAACCGTAAACGGTGTAGCCCCTGCGCGCGAAAAGCTCCGCTGTCGCCCTGCCTATGCCTCCCGAGGCCCCGGTTATAACAACCGTGCCGCTCATTTTATCTCCTGAGGAAGCTGTTTAATCACTCTGGCGATTATCCCGACCGCCTCGTCGAGAATCTCCTCGGTGTGCGTCGCCATCAGGCTCGTCCGCAGGAGGCACTCCGTGGGGGCAGTCGCCGGCGGCAGCACGGGGTTGACGTAAACGCCTTCGTCAAAGAGCATTTTGGCGGCGACGAGCGTTCTTTTGTGCTCATATGTATAAAATGGTATAATGGGTGTCGAATAGCCGGATTCGCGCACTGCTATGCCGTTTTCCTTGAGCTTTTCGCGCAGGTACTGCGAAAGATGGGCTAGGCGCGCGACGCGCTCAGGCTCCCTCTTTATGATGCGCAGCGCGGCGAGGGCAGCGGCGCAGCTTGCCGGGGTTATGGAAGCCGAGAATATGAAGGGCCTTGAGTTGTGCCGGACATATTCCACTATGTATTTTTTCGCGGCCATGAAGCCGCCGAGGCTCGCAAGGGACTTGCTGAAGGTTCCCATTATTATGTCAACCTTGTCGGTCAGCCCGAAGTGGCTGGCGGTTCCTCTTCCGCCCTCTCCGATGACGCCGAGCCCGTGGGCGTCGTCCACCATCGTCGCGGCGTTGTACTTCTCGGCGAGCTCCACGATTTCCGGGAGCTTTGCGATATCGCCGCTCATGCTGAACACGCCGTCCGTTATAATGAGCTTGCCGGCCTCGAGCGGGAGCTTCTTGAGCTTGCTCTCAAGGTCGTCCATATCGTTGTGGCGGTAGCGTATCGTCTCGGCGTAGCTGAGGCGGCAGCCGTCGTAAATGCTCGCGTGGTTTTCCCTGTCGCAGAGTATGTATTCATGGCGCCCGGCTATGGCGCTTATTATGCCGAGATTCGACTGAAAGCCCGTTGAAAAGGTCATGACCGCTTCGACGCCCAGAAAATCGGCAAGTTCCGCCTCAAGTTCGTTGTGCAAATCCAAGGTTCCGTTTAAAAATCTCGAACCGGAACAGCCTGTCCCGTATTTTTCGACAGCCTTGATTGCAGCCTCCATTACCTCGGGGTGCACCGTAAGGCCGAGGTAATTGTTGGAGCCGAGCATGATGCGGCGCTTGCCTTCCATTATAACCTCGATATCCTGTTTGGACTCCAGCTGGTGGAAATACGGGTAGATGCCGGCCTTTATCACCTCTTCGGCCGTGGTGAAATCCCTGCATTTTTTGAATATTGACATTCCTTGGTTTCCTCCCCTTTTTTACCTTAATTGAAAGTCAGTCAAGGTAGCGTCGTATCTGTCAATCAGCTTAATAATACCACAGCTTTCCTAAAATGAACAGAAAAAAGCGCAAAGAGGCAAAGATTTTGCAACTTATTTACTTTGGGTCTACAATTTGTTAATATGCTCATACCAGAATAATATTCGCCATATAAGGAAATCCAAGATGAAAAGATGCGTATTTTTAGTCCAGGCCGCGGCGCTCCTTCTGCTTGTACTCTCCGCCTGCTCGGCAAAGCCCGAAAAGGCGGGGACAAGCATCTTCGCAATGGATACGATAATCACTATGGAAGCATACGGCGAAGGCGCGCAGGAGGCTCTGGATGAGGCCGCGCGGAGGCTCTACTCCCTCGACGACCTGCTCTCGGCGACAAAAGAGGACAGCGAGATATCGAAAATCAACAAATCGGCGGGCAGCTTCGTCACCGTTTCGGACGAGGTGATAAGGCAGCTTGAAGCCGCGCTGGAAGTCTCGCGCCGCAGCGGCGGGGCCTTCGATGTCTCCGTGCAGCCGCTTGTCAGCCTCTGGGGCTTCGGCACGGAGAACCCGCATGTGCCCGGCCCCGAAGTAATCGAAGAGGCGCTCCGATATGTGGACTACAGGAAGATTGAGATAAGCGGCTCCTCGGTGAGGCTCTCAGAGGGCATGTCCATCACGCTCGGCGCGATAGCCAAGGGCTACGCTGCAAAGGAGCTGTCCGAAATGCTCAAAAGCCGGGGCATAAGCTCCGCCATACTCTCTCTCGGCGGGAACGTCCAGGCCATAGGCTCAAAGCCCGACGGCTCCAAATGGAGGGTGGCGCTTCAGGACCCGAAAAATCCCGCCGGAACCGCCGGCCTGTTTGAGCTTTCGGACATGGCGGCCGTCACCTCGGGGGGCTACGAGCGATATTTCGAGCAGGACGGGAAAATCTATCACCACATCCTGGACCCCAAGACGGGCTACCCCTCCGGGAGCGGGCTTATCTCGGTGACAATCGTATGTAGGGACGGCATGACGGCGGACGCCCTCTCGACCGCGCTCTTTGTCTTAGGCGAAGATAAGGCCGTCGAATACTGGCGCGATTACGGCGGCTTCGAGGCCGTCCTTATCACGGAGGACGGACGCATGCTCGTAACCGAGGGGCTGCGCGACAGCTTCAGGCAAAACGGGGAAAATTACTCCCTTGTTTACGTGCAAAAAGGAGGAGACTGATGCGCAGGGTATCGAATAAGGCGCTGATAATTATATTCGCATGTCTCCTTCTCATCTCCGCCGCATGGATACTGGTAGCTTCGAACATCAGGCAGGACGAGCTGACTGCGGAAATCTACGTCGACGGGAAGCTCATGTACAGACTTGACCTCGGAAAGGTTGACGAGGAGTACACGATAGAGCTTCCGCACAACACCGTGCTCGTCGGCAAGGGCGAGATTTCCATGCTGAGGGCCGACTGCCCGGACCAGCTCTGCGTCAGACAGGGGGTTATAAGAAGCGGGCTTCGCCCGATTATCTGCCTTCCCAACAGGGTTGAGATTAGGATTTTAAAGGACAGCGGCGTGGACGCTGTTACAGGTGGTCGCCCATGAGCATTAAACGAATCGCAACAATCGCCGCCTTCACCGCGATAGCGCTCACGATTTTCATGCTTGAGGCCCAGATACCGGTCATCATCGCGGTTCCTGGCATAAAGCTCGGGCTGGCAAATATTGTGACGCTCGTCGCGCTCTACATCCTTTCAAAAAAGGACGCCGGGATTATACTAGCGCTCAGGATTGTGCTCGGCAGCATTTTCGCGGGCAACTCGATGGTCTTCCTCTACAGCGCGGCCGGCGGGCTTTTGAGCTTCGCCTCGGTCTGCTTAATTAGCTCCGTTCTCACGGAAAAGCAAATCTGGGCCGTGGGCGTTGTTTCGGCCATAGCGCACAACCTGGGGCAGATTATTGTCGCCGCGCTCGTCATGGACTCCCCCGCCCTGCTCTGGTACCTGCCCTGGCTCATCATCGCCGCCGTCATTACCGGCACCTTTACCGGGTTCTCGGCGCAGTTTGCCGTTAAAAGCCTCAAGAGAATGAGGTTAAGATAAACTATTAATCAAAATAATAGCCTTTCAAGGAGTTGTTATGAAAACCAAAGCAATATTCGCGGGCCTGTGGACGGTCCTTTGCCTTATTCTGAGCCTTGCCGCCTGCAGCCCGAAAAAAGAGACGCTCACCATCAAATCCGCGCCGCCGCCTTCGCCCACCGAGGCGCCCCTGACCGGCTTTTTGCTTGATGCACAGGAATTCTTCGGCGGGTCCTGCATTATAGTCGCAAAAACTATTAAGCTCACAGGCGACATCACGCTCACCGTGGATGCGGCTTTGATTCTGGACGAGGACGAGGCCTACACCCTCGACCTAAACGGACGCAAGCTCACCGCTTCCGTAACGAAATCGGGCGGAGCCCTGATTTCCTGCGTTAAAGGCACCCTTACCGTCATTGACTCCAAGGGCAATGGGGAAATCTCCTTCACCGCTTCTGCGGACGGGGCCGCCCTTATGTGCAAGGACTCGGGCGAAATCGTCGTAAACGGCATTAAAATCGACGTGTCCGACCCCGAGGAGAGCGGCGCGAGCGCGATTTTCGTAAAATCAGGCGGAAAAATGACTGTTAAGGACGGAACCTTTACGGGCGGCACCTCCATCACAGTTGAAAATTCGCAGGTCGACCTCACAATTGAGGGCGGGAGCTTCTCCGGCTTTGTAAATCTGGGAGATGACGGGACCGGCATAGAGGCCTTCCTTGCAGAGCGAAAAAGGGCCGCAACGACCACCGAGGGCAATATAACTGTAAGCTAAAAATACTTTACACCTCAAAATGGAATAAAACGGTAGCCGGAAAGCAGATGTGCCCCGAGAAGGGGGCGGAATCATGGAAAAATGTGCCGGTCGCGCTTTTAGGGCCAAAAAAGTCATAGCGGAAGCTTTTGCCTCGCCGCCTTTATGATTTGCTACGCCCGCCTCATACGGGTATTGCAGTTGCACCATACCTTTACTTACCGCAAACGGGCTTAAACGCCCCCGCGAAAGAACCGGAATAAACTCTGGATATCCAAACCAATTGTCTAGACAAGGGAACTGAAGATTATGAAGAAGCTGAGATATATTGTTTTGTCTTTGCTCCTGATTGCAACATTTGCCGCCTGCGGGAATAATGCCGAACCGAACGCTACATCGGCGCCCGCGCCTGTCCCGACTTCATTCACTACAGAGGCGTCAGCTCTGACTGATTTGGCTGTTCTAAAAACCTTTTCCATATCAGCATCTGAATTAATAGACGCAATGGCGGAATCATTTAAGGGCAGCGGCTATGTCAACGCCTTTATTGCCGAACCTGCTGTGGCCGAGACAGATGAAACCGCTTTCGGCAAAGCCATAACATACACATTCCAGGTTTGCGACGGAGTTCAATGTGTAATATGTGAAGCAAAGGCTGATGAGAAAGTTTATTCGGTTTTTCTTGTCGGCGACACCTCAAAAATGCAGGCGGATAAGGGCGAGACTTTCGGGGCCTATGCGGCCGTTTTGATAAATAATCTTGAGAGCAATAACGACATTTCGGCGGCAATTGAAGCGAAACTGGATATAGCAAACTCAGGTTTTACGGATGGAACCGTCAACACGGCGGAAGGGAGCGAGGCCAGCTTTACGTACATGGTTGTCGGCGGCGTAGCCATGCTTTTAATTTCCGCACGTTGAATTTTTGCATCGATTTAACATGATAAAATAGTGCTTGACAAAATTAACCTCATTTGCTACACTACTCACAATATCAAAATCCGAAACGCAGTGATGGAGAAAACGGATTGCCAAACCTTCTCTCAGGGAGCCGTTGGCTGGTGCGAAACGGCAGAAGGAGCAAGCCCGAACTCACTCCGGAGCGGCCGGCTGAAAGCTTTGGCAAGTAGGTCAGGACGGGTTTCCCGCCGTTATCAAGGGAGGGCATTGTTGGATGCCTCAGAGTGGGCGCGTGCGCGCCAATAAGAGTGGTACCGCGGAAGTTCAGGCTTTCGTCTCTTGCTATAGGCAAAAGACGAAAGCCTTTTTTATGTTAAAAATCAGACATCGAAAGCAAATCTACTTATCCGCTTAAAGCGGCCAAAAAAGCAAAAAGCGCGGCCCGTCTGGGCCCCTTCACATAAAATCGCGAAAGGATGGTACAGACATGAAGCTCTCTTTTTCCACCCTCGGATGCCCCGACTTCGATTGGTCCGACATCTATTCCGTGGCGAAGGACTTCGGCTTCGACGGAATCGAGATGCGCGGCCTCGGAGACAAAATCTTCAGCGTGCACGCAAAGCCCTTTTCCAAAGAGGGGCTGCCCGGAACGCTGAAACTCCTGAAAAAGCTGAAACTGGAGATACCCTGCCTCTCCTCCGGCTGCTGCCTTGCCGACAAGGAGAAGGCCGAGGAAAACCAGAAGGAGCTTAAAGAGTACATAGACCTCGCGGCAAAGCTCGGCTCCTCATATATACGCATACTCGGCGACTACACCGCGGAGCCCCGCGCCGAGGTGGACGACGAATTCGTTCTTGAGCAGCTAAAGCGCCTGATTCCCTACGCCGAGGAAAGGGGCGTGACCCTCCTTCTGGAGACAAACGGCGTCTACACCGACACGGCGAGGCTGGCAAGGCTTCTCGCGAGGGCGCAGAGCGACTATGTCGGCGCGCTCTGGGACGTCCACCATCCCTTCCGCTTTGCAGGCGAGGCGCCCGAGAAAACGGTGCAGAACCTCGGCGCCTTCATCAAGTTTACGCATTTCAAGGATTCGGTTATGCAGGACGGCAAGGTTTGCTACCGCATGATGGGAGAGGGCGACCTGCCGATTGACGAGATTATGCTCGCCCTAAGCTCGATTAACTACGAGGGCTATCTCTCGCTCGAGTGGCTCAAGCGCTACGCCCCCGACCTTACGGACCCCGGCATAGTCTTCCCCCACTTTGCCAACTTCATGGAACGCTACATAAAGAAGGGCAAGGCGAGGACCCGCCTCTTCGACAACCGAAGCGGCACGGGCAAGTACATCTGGGAAAAGGAGACGCTCATCGACCTAACCTTCCCTCAGGTCCTGGACCGCGTGGTCGAGGAGTTCCCGGACCAGATAGCCTTCAGCTACACCACGCTCGACTACACCCGCACCTACGCCGAGTTTAAGGAGGACGTCGACACCTTCGCCCGCTCGCTCATAGCTCTCGGCGTCCGGCCCGGAGACAAGGTTGCGATATGGGCGACCAACGTGCCGCAGTGGTTCATCACCTTCTGGGCCGCCACAAAGATAGGTGCCGTGCTCGTCACGGTCAACACCGCGTACAAAATACACGAGGCTGAGTACCTGCTCAGACAGTCCGACACCCATACGCTCGTGATGATAGACGGCTTTAAGGATGCAAACTATGTTGAGATTATGCGCGAGCTTGTGCCCGAGCTCGAGCACACCGAGCCCGGCAAGCCCATACGCAGCGCGCGCCTGCCCTTCCTCAGGAACATCATCACGATAGAATCCCGCCAGAAGGGCTGCCTGAGCTGGGAGGATGCGATTGCGCTCGCGGATAAGGTTCCGATTGAGGAGGTGTACCGCCGCGCTATTATGCTGGATAAGCACGATGTTTGCAACATGCAGTATACCTCCGGCACCACGGGCTTCCCGAAGGGCGTCATGCTCACGCACTACAACGTTGTAAACAACGGCAAGACCATCGGCGACAACATGGACCTTTCGACGGCTGACAGGATGCTGATTCACGTCCCGATGTTCCACTGCTTCGGCATGGTGCTCGCGATGACCGCCGCCGTGACGCACGGGGCGACAATGTGCCCGATTCCCGCCTTCTCGCCGAAGCTCTCGCTCGAGTGCATAACCCGCGAGAAGATAACCTGCTGCCACGGCGTGCCGACGATGTTCATAGCGATGCTCGAGCACGAGGATTTCGACAAGACGGACTTTTCGCATATGCGCACGGGCATCATGGCCGGCAGCCCCTGCCCTATTAAGGTCATGAGGGACGTAATCGAAAAGATGAACATGAAGGAGATTACCATAGTCTACGGCCAGACCGAGGCCTCGCCCGGCTGCACGATGAGCCGCGTCGACGACCCGATTGAGGTGCGCGTCAACACTGTCGGCCGCGCCCTGCCCGGCGTCGAGTGCAAAATAGTACACCCCGAGACCGGCGAGGACCTGCCCGACAACGTCGACGGCGAGTTCGTCGCGCGCGGCTACAACATAATGAAGGGCTACTACAAAATGCCCGCCGCGACCGCCGCGGCCATCGACAAGGACGGCTGGCTGCACACCGGCGACCTTGCGCGCCGCGACGAAAACGGCAACTTCAAAATTACAGGGCGCATAAAGGACATGATTATCCGCGGCGGGGAGAACATCTACCCGAAGGAGATTGAGGACTTCCTCTACACCCACCCGAAGGTCTCGGACGTTCAGGTCGTCGGCGTGCCCGACAAGCAGTACGGCGAGGAAATCATGGCCTGGATAATTCCGAAGGCCGGCGTCACAATCACAGAGGAAGAGATAAAGGACTACGTGCGAAACCACATGGCGAAGCACAAAACCCCGCGCTACGTCGTCTTCGTCGACAGCTTCCCGATGAACGCGGCGGGCAAAATCCTGAAATACAAAATGCGCGAGATGGCGGTGGATATGCTGAATCTCCACGCTGCGAACAACATTGAAACGGCTTAAAACGGAAACGGGGCGGCTCTGGCCGCCCCGTATTTTAATAGGCCCCCCGAGGCCTCCTCCCCTACCGTTTCCTGAAAGCGGCTCCCGGAGCCGGCGTCCGGGCAATCACAAACAAATTCGGCAGGTCGGAGCAAAAATAAGCCATGAGGTTATTTCCTGAACAAAAAGTTAATTTAATGTTCAAAACCGTTTATTATTCGTCTAAAATGTGCTATACTGCGTATTCGGATAATACTTTGTTGGCGGGGAATAAGATGTCGCTGGTATCGATTCGCAAAACCGAAGATTACAGGCAGGAAACCGTGGACGCCGCGATAGCGCGGCATTTTGATGCGCTCGGAGTGGAAAAGGACCTGCGCCCCGGCATGAAGGTCACTCTGAAGCCGAACCTTCTCACCGCGCGCAGGCCCGAGCAGGCGGTCACAACCCACCCTTCGGTCCTTCTGGCCGTCGCCAAATGGCTGAGGGAGAGAGGAATCGAGGAGATTACGGTCGCCGACAGCCCCGGTGGGCCCTATGTCACCGCAGCCCTTCGGACCGTGTACTCGGTTTCGGGCCTCAGGGCGCTCGAAGGACCTTACAGGCTCAATTACGACACGGGCTTTAAGGAAATAAGGTGCCCCGAGGGCTTTGTCAACCGCAGCTTCAACATCATAAATCCTCTCGCGGAGGCCGATTATATAATAAACATAGCAAAGCTCAAAACCCACGGCATGACCACGCTCTCCGCGGGCATCAAGAACCTTTTCGGGGCGATACCCGGCCTGCAAAAGCCCGAGTTCCACTACAAATACCCCGAACTGCGCGCCTTTTCAAACATGCTTCTCGAGCTTGCCGCCACGGTGGGCCCGGACGTCACGGTCATCGACGCGGTCGAGGCCATGGAGGGCAACGGGCCGAACGCCGGGGACATGCGCTACATGGGACTTACGCTTGCCTCGCGCGATGTCTACGCGCAGGACTATGTGGCGGCAAAGCTGATGGGGCTTGAGCCCGAGAGCATCGCGATGCTGAAGATCGCCCTTGAAAAAGGGCTCATTTCGCCCGAGGAGATCGAGCTTGCCGGCGATAAAGTGCAGCCGCCCGAAACGCCGTTTAAGCTGCCGGACAGCGCGACGCTCGACTTCATGAGCTTTGTGCCGAAGCTCTTCAGGGAGCCGGCCCGCAGGATTATGTCGAACTTCCTGCGTCCGCTGCCGAAACTTGAGCGCGAAAAGTGCATCGGCTGCGGCAAATGCGCCGAGAGCTGCCCGCCCCATATCATAAAAATCACGGGCGGAAAGGCCGTTTTTCCCACAGAAGGCTGCATATCCTGCTTCTGCTGCCAGGAAATGTGCCCTGTCCACGCGATAAAGGTCAAGCGAAAACTAAGAAGGTCAAAATAAAGCAAGGCGGGCTTTTATGCTCCGCCTTGTTGCATTTTATGAGCAAATTTTCAGATAATAAGTATTCGGTAAACAAGGAATCGCCTTAAAGCGGTTCAATAAAGACGGAAGAAGGCGTTGCCTATTATTATCCCACGTCTGAAAAACACGAAGTTCATGGACATAGCGCAGCACCTTCCGACGGCGGTGCTGCTTGTTATCATAATCGCATGGATAAGGTCCGGAGAGGACCTCTCGGTTGAAAACCTCTGGTCCTACACGCCGGAAAACTACGTGGCGGCGATACTGTTTTTCCTCTTGATATACGCGTTCAAGAGCCTGTCCTTCCTCATCCCCATCGTCGTTATATACGTCGCGGCGGGCAGCATGTTCGGCCCCGTTACCGCGATTGTCGTCAATATAATCGGCGCGGGGATAGTCGTGACCATACCGTACTGGATAGGCTATTACTTCGGCGCGGGCTTTGCGGGAACGCTTCTGTCAAGATACAAAAAGTTTGAAGAGTTTATAAAATCAAGAGAGGGCAACAGCTGGTTCGTCTCCTGTTTTCCGAGGACGATACCCTTCCTGCCCCTGAAAACCATCAGCCTTTACCTCGGTTCGCTCAAGGTCCCCTACTTTAAATACCTGTTCGGTAGCGTGCTCGGGCTCCTGCCGCTACTTGTCTCGGTCACGCTCGCGGGAGCGAGCATAACCGAGCCGCAATCGCCGACCTTTATCGTCTCCGTTATTATCATGGTCCTCTCCTCAGGGGTCTCGCTCATCGTCTACCTCTGGATAGAGCGGAGCAAGAAGAGAAGGGAAAAGCAGAATCAGCCCGCAGAGCCGGGCGCGGGCAAGCGTTAAAACGCAAAGTTGCCGTTAACAAACACCGGGACCTCTTTCCCCTCGCGCGTTATGCCGGTTATCGAAAGGTCCGGGGTGCCCACCATGAAGTCGACGTGGGTTATGGAGTCGTTGAGGCCCGCGGCCAGCTTCTCCTCCTTGGACATATTCGCGCCGTTTTTGACGCAGGGGTAGGCTTCGCCGAAGGCGAAGTGGCAGGAGGCGTTCTCGTCAAAGAGCGTGTTGTAAAAAAGTATTCCGGTGTTGGAAATCGGGGAGTCGTAGGGCACCAAAGCCACCTCGCCGAGGTAGGAAGCGCCCTCGTCCACGCTCAGCTCGCTCTCGAGGAACTTTAGTCCCTTTTCGGCAAAGGCACTGACTATCTTGCCGTCCTTCAGCTCAAAACCGAATCCATCGACTATATTGCCGCCGAGCACAAGGGGCTTCGAGGCGAAAACAATACCGTTGACCGCGTCCCTTTTGGGCGCGGAGAAGACCTCCTCGGTCGGGATATTGGCGCAGAACTCAATCCCGTCGAGCGTAATCTCGCTTCCGCCCTCCCAGAAGTGGTTTTCGGGCATTCCTACCACAAGGTCGGTGCCGAGCGAGTTTTTAAAGCGCAGCTCCTTGAACTGGTACTCGTTGAGTTTCTCTTTCCGCTCCTTGAGCTTCCTGCAGTGCTCGTCCCAGAGCCTTACCGGGTCACCGTCCGCGCTTACGTGCACTGCGCTGAAAATTGCTTCCCACAGCGCGTTCATCGCGGCCTCCCCCTTTAACTCCGGGAATACCTTCTCTGCCCACGCGAGTGTCGGCACCGATGCAACGCACCAGGAGTTGAAATTTGTCATCTGACGGCGGCGGAAGGGCTCTAAGGCCTTTCCCTGAGCTACGTTGGTGCGCTTAAGGCGCTCCGGGTCCACCCCCTTCAATGCCTCAGGGTCAGTTGAGTATATCGACAGCCATGCCGCACCGGCCTCGGAATAGTCGTTGTGGAAGTGCGAAAACCACTCGGGCACCTCGTCGAAGACGGAATCTTCCGCGCGCAGATACTTCTCCCGGGTCAGAAAATCATCCACCCAGCGCGTTACGACCTCGCGGCAGCCCGCGTCGTAGGCCGCCGAGGCGCACAGACGCACAAAGGGCGCGCAGTCCACCGGCGCCACAATCACAACGGTCTGGCCCTTTTGCACGTTGAGCCCTTTTTCAATCAGCAGCTTTGCGTATTTATTAAGTCTAGTATCCATCCAGGTTTTCTCCCTTCGCTTGCTTAAGCATCGATTTGCATTATTATAGCCGCATGGAAGTATAATAATGTCAATATAGCCATGGATATTTTTTATCTCACTGCTTGAGGTAAAGACAGCCCCAAAAGGGCCGCTTTGCCAGAGTAGTATAGCATGCCCCGCTGAAAAAGTCACCGGCTGAGCGCGCCGAAAGGACAGTTTTATCAAAGAAGTTTACAACGAAGACAAAAAGATATATAATATTCCAGCAATTTAATTCCAGCAAGGGAGCTTATCATGAAATTCAGCGAAATGGTTTATGAACGCATAGATATAGAAAAGACCAAGGCGGCCATCCTCGAGTGCATATCGCGCCTTAAGAGCGCGCAGAGCTTCGAGGAGGCCGACAGCGTTTTTCTTGAGGTTGAAAAGCTTTCTTCAAGAATAGACACCATGTACTCTCTCGCCTATGTGCGTCATGAGATAAACACCGAGGACGAGTATTACAGCGCAGAAAACGACTTTATGGACGAAAGCCTGCCGCTGCTTCAGGAGAGCGTGCAGCAGTGGTCCATCGCGCTGCTGAATTCCAAGTTCCGCCCGCAGTTCGAGGAGAAGTACGGCAAGCTCATGTTCTCGAACATCGAGATTCAGCTCAAGACCTTCTCCCCCGAAATAGTGCCGGAGCTTCAGGAGGAAAACAAGCTCACCACCGAATACACGAAGCTCATAGCCTCGGCGCAGATTCCCTTCGAGGGCGGAGTCTATACCCTATCCCAGCTTGCCCCCTTCAAGCAGGACCCCGACGACACAAGGAGGCTGAAAGCCTGGGAAGCCGACGGCCGGTTTTACATGGAAAACGGCGAAAAGCTCGACGAGATATACGACAGGCTCACCGCCCTTCGCGACCTCATGGCGAAAAAGCTCGGCTACAAGAACTTCATCGAACTCGGCTATTACAGGATGAACCGCAACAGCTACGGCAAGGACGAGGTCGAGAAGTTCCGCGCCGCCGTGAGAAAATACCTAGTCCCGCTGGCGGCAAAGATATATGCGGAACAGGCCAAAAGAATCGGCAGGCCTTACCCCTTAAGCTACGCCGACGCCGCGCTCGAGTTTAGAAGCGGAAACCCGAAGCCTCAGGGCTCGCCCGAGGACATACTTGCCCAGGGCCGGAAGTTCTACCACGAGCTCTCCAAAGAGACCGCGGAGTTTATCGACTTCATGTATGAGCGCGAGCTCCTCGACGTCCTGAGCCGCAAGGGCAAGGCGGGAGGCGGCTTTTGCATTTCCCTGCCCGACTACAAGGCTCAGTTTATCTTTGCAAACTTCAACGGAACCTCGCACGACGTTGAGGTCATAACGCACGAGGCGGGCCACGCCTTTGCAGGCCATATCTGCCGCGACATCGTGCCGATGGAAAACCGCCAGCCCACGCTCGAGGCCTGCGAGGTACATTCGATGACAATGGAGTTTTTCGCCTGGCCCTGGGCGGAGGGCTTTTTCGGGCCGGACACGAAAAAATTCCTCTACAGCCACCTCTCCGGGGCGCTGACCTTCATCCCCTACGGGACGATGGTCGACCACTTCCAGCATATAATCTACGAAAGGCCGGAGCTGAGGCCGGAAGAGCGCCACGAGGTCTGGAAGGAGCTCACGGCCGAATACATGCCCTGGATAAGGCTCGGCGAGATTCCCTTCTACGGCGAAGGGCGCGCGTGGCAGAGGCAGATGCACATCTACGAGCGCCCGTTCTACTATATAGACTACTGCCTTGCACAGACGGTCGCTCTGCAGTTCTGGGCCCTAATGCAGAAAGACATGAGGGAGGCCTGGAACCGCTACATGGCCTACGTAAGGCTCGGCGGCACGAAGACCTTCACGGAGCTAGTCGCGGCCGCAGGGCTTGACACGCCCTTTGGAGAGCGCGCCCTTGAAACTGTCTCCAAGGCAGCCGAAAAATGGCTTGAGAGTGTCGATATCTCTTCCTGCTGAAGCGGCCTGTCCTCGAGATTAACTGTAAAGGGGTCCTCGTATGACTGATAAAAAAGAGAAATTTAATTTAAGAAAAGGCATTGTTTTAGTCTCGGCAATTGCCCTTATCCTGACCCTGCTTGCCGCCTGCAAGAAGAAGGAGCCGGTAATTGTCGAGCCCCCGGCTCCGCTGGTCGTGGCCTTCGACGGCTTCGACGGGAACTTCAACCCCTTCACCGCCGAATCCGCTAACGATTTGGCCGTCGTCGAGCTCACGGGCGTCAAGCTCCTGACAACTGACAGGTCGGGCGCAGTGGTCTACAACGCCGCCGAGGGGGAAACCGTACTTCTGGACGGCAAAACCTACATATACAAAGGGATAGCCAGCGTAACCGTAAACCGCGACAGCGAGGACAAGACCGTCTACACCTGGAAGCTGCGTGAGGACGTCAAGTTCAGCGACGGCCGGCCGCTGACCGCCGACGACGTGATATTTACATATTACACCCTTCTCGACCCTAAATACGAAGGGCCTTCGAAGCTGAACACCGTCGACATCGTCGGTCTTCAGGAATACCGCACGCAGACAACGCCGAGGGTCTTCAACAAGTATCTCGCGCTCTCGGAAGCGATATACAAGGCCGGCGAGGGCCACATCTGGACCGGCAAGGAAGGCTGGAGCCTGGAGATGCAGACCTTCTTCTGGGAGACCCTGCGGAAGATTTGGATTGAGGACATCAGGGCCATCGTCGACTACGTCTCCGAAAAGTACACGAGCTACGCCCCGCAGTACATCGGCTTTTCCGCCGACGAGACCGCGGCCCGCGACGAGCTGAAGCTTGTGCTCGCGATGGCGGTATGGGGCTTCGGGAGCTTTGAGAAGGTCAGCGCGATTGCGCGGGCCGACGAGAACGGCAACCCTATGGTGGATTCAAAAGGAGAATACATCCTTGCACCCGAAGGGGAATCGGGTGTAGAGGTCAAGATATGGGCCAGGGACGAAAACGGAAACTATATTTTCAAGGGCAAGTACACTAACAAAACCTGGGATTTGGCCAATACCTTCCCGACCATCGAGGACTTCTACGCCGAGTGTCACACAGCCTTCGCCGGGGACCCCGTGAAGTACTGGGAGACCGCGGGAGTGGACAGCACCGACGTTTACAAGTCGGCGCAGTCGGCCTTCATCCTCGAATGGGGTCCGAAGGACAGGTCCCTCGAGGGCAAGGGCATACCAAATATAGAGGGCATAAGGAAAATCGACGACTACACCGTCGAGGTAACTACAAACGGCTATTCGGACACCGACATATTCACCCTTGGAGTCACGGTCGCGCCTTTGCATTACTACGGCGATGAGAGCAAGTACGACTACGGGAACAACAAATTCGGCTTCGACTTCGGGGATGTCTCCCGCGCGACCTCGAAGGTTCTGGCCCCCCTCGGCGCCGGCCCCTACAAGTTCGTAAAATACGCGGACGGCACAGTCTACTTTGAAGCCAACGAGCACTATTACAAGGGCGCGCCGAACATCGCGGAGCTGCAGTTCAAGGTCATGGACGAGGAAGAGCTGATCTCGGGAATACAGAGCGGGACGGTGGACATAGCCTCGCCCGACTTTAGCGCCGGGACAGTCGAAAAAATCAAATCCATAAACTCAAACGGGGAGCTCAGCGGGGATACGATAAGCACGATAACGGTTGAACACCCCGGCTACGGCTATATCGGAATCAACGCCAACACGGTCAGCGTGGGCGGCGTGCCCGACGGCGAAGCCTCCCTGAACCTGCGCAAAGCCCTTGCGGTTCTCTTCGCCGTATACAGGGACGAGAGCATAGAGAGCTACTACGGCGAGAGAGCCTTCGTAATCGACTATCCGCCCGCAAACAGCCTCTGGGAGCCCCCGAAGCCCGGCAGCGAGAACTACGAGAGCGCCTTTTCAAGGGATTTAAACGGCGAGCCCCTGTATATCAAAGAGCTGCCGCAGCTTGCCGTAGCGGAGGAGCAGATACCTTCCGCGGTCATGACGCGCGAGGAAAAGTACAAAGCGGCTCTCTCGGCCGCGGTTGATTACCTCAAGTCCGCCGGCTACACCTGGGACGAAGCCTCGGGCAGATTTACGCTCGCTCCGGTGGGAGCAAAGCTTGAGTACGAAGTGCTGGTCCCCGGCTCCGGCGAGGGTGACCACCCTTCCTACAAAATCTGCACCTCGGTGAAGGAAGCGCTCAAGAAAATCGGAATTAACCTCGTGATAGAGGATATGGCGAGTACGGACAAGTTCTGGGAAAAGCTGAGGTCCGGCACTCATGAAATATGGTGCGCAGCCTGGGAGTGGGACCCGATAATCGGCCCCGATTTGTACGAGATGTATCACAGCTTAAGCATCGCCGGTGTGAGCGGCTCTGGTTCGAACTACTATCACATTCAAAACGGCCAGCTCGACGACCTCATCGTGCAGATGGTAAAGAGGGGAAGCGACTCTGTCAGGAGAGACGCCTACAAGCGCTGCATGGAAATCGTAACCGAATGGGCCGTCGAGATACCCGTCTACCAGAAACGCAACTGCTATGTATTCAGCACGCAGCGTGTGGACATAAACAGCCTAACGCCGCATCTCACCTCCTGCTGGGACTGGAAGAACGACATAGAGCTTTTGGAGAAGTTCCCGGTTTACGTGAATAAAGAGTAAATTTTAAAGGGTGCGCCTCGACAGGGCGCACCCTTGTTCTTATGTAAACGCCGGAGCGCGGAAGCGCCCCGGCGTTTTTAGTTGAACGCTAAGACAACTCGTTTTTACTCAATCGCAAGCACATATCATTCCAGTGAAAAACATAAGAGCCCTATTTTACATACTTCGCTATCACAGCCTCGGCGGTGAGGATGCCGTCGACCGCCGCGGAGACTATGCCTCCGGCGTAGCCCGCGCCCTCGCCGCAGGGGTAGATGCCTCGGATATTCGACTGCCTGTCCTCGCCCCTTACAATCCGGACCGGCGAGGAACTTCTCGTCTCGGGCGCGGTCAAAACCGCGTCCGGGCTGTCAAAGCCTTCCAGCCTGCGGCCAAACTCGGGCAGCGCTGCGGCAAGGGTATCGCAGGTTTTGTCGGGCAGCACCCTGCGTATGTCGCCGAAGACGACGCCGGGGGCGTATGTCGGGGTGACGCCGCCCGCCCCTGTACTCGGGCGCCTCTTTAGAAAATCGCCGACGAGCTGGGACACCGCCCTGTAGCCTGCCCCGCCCTCTGAAAAGGCCCTGCGCTCAATCTCCCGCTGCCAGTACATCCCGCCGAGCGGCCCCTTATAGGGAAAATCCTCGGGCGTGAGCGTCACAAGGAGAGCCGAGTTTGCGTTTTCCCCGCCGCGGTCCGAATAGCTCATGCCGTTTGTCACGACGCCGCCTTCCTCGGAAGCCGCCGCCACGACAAAGCCGCCGGGGCACATGCAGAAGGTGTAGGCCGAGCCGTTTTTCAGGTGGCAGGCGAGCTTGTAGTCGGCGGGCGGCAGCGCAGGGTGCCCCGCAAAAGCGCCGTACTGGGCCCTGTCGATATCGCGCTGCAGATGCTCGATTCTAACGCCCATCGAGAAGGGTTTCGGCTCCATCGCCACGGAGCCGGATAAGAGCATTTCGTAGGTGTCCCTCGCGCTGTGGCCTATCGCGAGGATAAGGTCGGAGCAGGCAAGAGAGTATCTCCCTCCCCCTTCCTCAATAATGGCCGAGCGGATTTCACTCCCCGCCTCAAAGCCGGCCAGCTTGTTCCCGAAACGGACCTCTCCGCCGAGGGCCTCGATTCTCTTCCTTAAGCTCTGGACCACGCCGACGAGTATGTCCGTCCCGACATGGGACTTTGAGCTGTACAGAATGCTCCCGGGCGCGCCGGCGTCCACGAGCTGCCTTAGCACCCAGCCGATGCGCGGGTTTTTCGTGCCCGTCGTGAGCTTCCCGTCGGAGAACGTACCTGCCCCGCCCTCGCCGAACTGCACGTTGCACTCGGGGTCGAGCTCCCCGGTCTTCCAGAAACGCTCGACCTTGTCGCGCCTTGTGAGCGCGTCGGGCCCGCGCTCAATAACTATTGGCTTTAGACCCGCCTCGGCCAGGACCAGGGCGGCGAACATCCCCGCGGGGCCGAAGCCGACCACAAGGGGGCGCTTATCGCACCTGGCTCCGGGTATGCGGTACTCAAAGGTCTCAGCCTTGGACACGCGCGGGTTGTTAAGGCGCCTTAGTATCCTGTCTTCGTTTTCGAGCCCGACGTCGACCGTGTAGACGAAATGTATGTTGCTTTTTCTGCGCGCGTCTATCGACTTTCTGTGCAGCGCAAGGGAGAGAATATCACCCTTCGACACGCCCAGAATCAAGGCGCATTTTTCAGGCAGCGAGGCTTCGCTCTCATCCAGCGTTAAAACTATGTCTCGTATTCTCAGCATAACGATACAACCTTTAATCAGACTTCTAACCTTTTAAAGCGGCCGGATTGGAGGCTGCGCTCCTCCCGCGGGCAAAGATAAGCGCGGCCGCTTGAATTAAACATTTCCCAGCCTGCCGGCGAGCCGCCCGCTGGACCAGGCCCACTGCAGGTTGTAGCCGCCACAGCGCCCGTCGACGTCCAGGACCTCCCCGGCGGCGAAAAGCCCCGGGCAGATTCTGCTCTCCAGGGTCCGGCTGTCAAACTCTGATGTCCGTATGCCGCCCGCCGTGACCTGTGCGTTTTCAAAGCCCGTCGTCCCCGTGACCGCGAAGCTAAAATTCTTAACCGCGCGGGCGATTTTATAGAGCTGACCGTCCTTCAGCGCGGAGACGGGCAGCGAAAGGGCGACTTCCGCGTATTTCAGTACAGTCTGCCCGAGCCGTTTGTTCAGGATTCCTGTGAGGAAGTCTTCGCAGCTCCGCCCCGCCCCGCTTATCCTGAGCTCGAAAAGGATTGCCGCGACCTCCTCTTCCCCGTACTCGGGCATCAAATCAAGCGAGATTTCAAGGTCCTTTCCGGTCGAGGCATATCGGGATACTTCGAATACGGCGGGGCCGCTCAGCCCGTACTCGGTGAACAGCACCTCGCCCGAGCTTGTGCATAGCGCCTTCCCGCCGCGAAGCACGGTTACCTTCGCGTCCGTCTTAATGCCCTTTAGAGCCTTAGTAAACCTGTTGTCGGTTTTCACCTGAACGAGCGAGGGAAAAAGGGCCGTGCGGCTGTGCCCGAGCGCTTCTAGCAGCCTGTAGCCCGACATCGTCCCGCCGAGTTTCGGCGACGCCGCCCCGCCCGCCGCGACTATAAGCTTGTCCGATTTGATTTTCCCGCCCGATGTCTCGGTAACAAACACCGCACCTTCCTTCTTAATTGACAGGGCCTCGGTCTCGCAGCGCAGCTCGATGTTGGGGCGCGCCAGGGCAAAGCGCAGGATGTCGAGGACGC
>Ga0134101_1000391_pt1 | contig 51620 bp, 37 predicted proteins | sample 12_3_2metaG_FD_94446 | JGI IMG/M metagenome (GOLD analysis project Ga0134101, IMG submission 94446) | Switchgrass degrading microbial communities from high solid loading bioreactors in New Hampshire, USA - 12_48_3.3_201_A2 metaG | ecosystem: Engineered > Bioreactor > Semi-continuous > Anaerobic...
GTTTGATGGTATAATGGACATGAGACCTAAACGCTCCTTTCTGGGAGGTAATGGTTGGTGGCAGTTTCCATTATACCAGAAGCGTTTCAGGTCTCATTTTTATTATTAAGTTAACAGAACAAAGGAGACTAAAAGGAGTATTTTAAATGGTGTATCCAAAAAGAAAAGGGTTCTATAAGTGCAAGGTATTCCTTGAGACATAAGAAAATATGTCAAGAATTGCTAGTGCTTATACTTTGCTGAATGTATCTGACAATGTCGTAGTAATTATTTTATCATACATGGATATATGAATAAATATTTACAGGAAAATTGAAATTGTAAGTTTAAAGTTTATTTGTTTATGTAATAGGTAGCACAGAGAGATTATAACTGATTATGCAGATAGAAGAGTTGACAGTGTATATTAATCTTGCGGACTTAAATAGATAAGGAATCTTTGATAAGTTATTGAATGAACAAATAATATAAAGTATCAAAAAATAGATATATGTATCATAATTGCTTCAATAAGTTATGGTTGTTATAAAATTATCGCATAGGAATTTGCTTTTGTTTATAAATAATTAAGAATGTTAATTATTTATAATTTCATAATTTGAGATGTAAATAAAAAAGAAATAGCTGAATGTAATTCTATAATTTGTATTTATTATTTTCACTCAAAGAGATGACGATAATGCTATATGGCTCTGAAGTATCATAATATTGGACCCCTGTAATAGTATTAAGTGTTGGTTATATTACGAAATTATTATGGATGTAATTTCAAAAGAAGATATATAGATTACTTAGATATATTAATATCAAATGATTTTAAAAAAGGTGATAAAAATTATGAATAATATTATTAGTACAAAAAGGCCTTCAAAACTTGGAATTACACTAATAACATGTTTAATGCTTTTTTCTACACTTTGTTCAAGTGGATTAGTTCAGTTTTTATTTTTAAGAAATGCTTTTTTAATTTTAAATGTGTGTGTGTTTTTATTTGTAATGTTAGTAAAAAGGGAAAAGATAATGATAAAAATAAGTCTTTTAAAGATACTTTGGGTTTTTTTTTCATTAACGATAATGGTATCAATTTGGATAAATAATGGTGATATTTTTTGGGGATTAACGGCATTAATTATAGTACCAATTTTATATTTTGATATCATTCCAAGTGTTTTTAAGTTTAATCTTTTAAAAGCAATTAGTTATTCAATGGCATTTTCAAATGGGCTTATTATTTTGTATTCTATAATGAATAATAGTGTTAAATATCCTTTTTTAGGGATATTAAAAAATCCAAATACTATGGGGGTAGTCATATTAGGTGAAATTGTGAGTATAATGATACTATTTACTTCTGAGATGGAATATAAAGAAAGATATATATTACTAATTTTTTATATTTTTATATTATTACTGTTGTTTTTACTTTTAATAGTAACAGGCTCTAGGACCAGTTTATCAACTGCAGTAATTGTTATATTAGCTTTGTTATTTAATAGCAAAATTCGAAGTAAAATAAATTTAAAAAAAATATTATTATTTATATTAATTGTTTCGTGCCTATGTTATATCTTTTTTAGTAATATTGAAATCATCAGGCCTATAACTAATAAGAACCAATCTTCAACTTCTTTTTTAATTAGACTGTATATTTGGACAAATACAGTTAAAGAAAGTAAATTGTTTGGTTTTGGCGATAATTATTTTTATAGCAATTATTCTCATCAATCCCACAGCTCATATATAGATATTTTAGGTAGGTTTGGAATTATTGCATTTCTAATTTTTATAGCAATATGTGTTTTTAGTTTTCGTAATTGCTATAAATATAGAAAACTTTATAGAGATATAGATGAATTTTCATATGCTCCTTTTATAATTAGCTTAGCTTTCTTAGTTTGTTCTTTAGCGGAAACATTATTTGCCCCAGTAGGACATAGCTTATCAACAAGTTGGATGTTAGTTATAGCCTATATGTCTGTTATAAATAAATCTGAACAAGAACAAGTAATAAACTATAAATTTTAGAATGTAAAGGTGAGTATGTTTGATGAAGTATTCAATTATAATACCGGTTTTCAACGTTGAGAGGTATTTAAGTGAAACAATTCAAAGCGTTTTAAGTCAGAGTTTTTCAAATATTGAAGTAATTCTAGTTAATGATGGCTCAATAGATAATAGTGGTAAAATTTGCGAAGATTTTGCTTGTTTAGATGACAGAGTAAAAGTAATACATAAATCTAATGGAGGAGTTTCATCTGCTCGTAATTTAGGAATAAAAGAGGCTAAAGGCGACTACATCTTTTTTGTTGATGGAGATGATATGTTAGATGAAGATGCTATTGCTAATATTGATGCAAAACTCAAATCTTCGTCAGTAAAATATGATATTATTCTTGCAAACTATAGAGAAATAAAAAATGGGCTAGTTATTAGTCAACGTAATAAGTATCATTATGATGAAAAATTACTTGAACAAAGTAGCCGGGATGATATTTTATATTATTTATTTGGAACCTTAAATAGGTTTAGTAATGCTGTTTGGGCACATGCATATCGGACTGAGTTTGTCAAGCAAAATCAATTATTTTTTGATGAAAGTTTAACAATAAATGAAGATGGTGATTGGTGCATTAAAGCATTTTTAAAAGCTAAAAATGTAACTGCAATAAATAGAAGTACTTATATTTATAGAATTGATAATGTTAATTCTGCAACAAATTCAAAATATAATTTAAAGAAAATTATTAGTATCTATACCGTTTATACTAGATGGTTTGATTATTTCCTATATGATTATAAGGGTGATAAAGGTAAAGAAGCGATGATTCAGTATTTAGCAGCAAAATATACTAGTTCATCATATTACATTTATAACTTAGAAAAAGAAGAAAAATTAAAAGCAGTTAATTTATTTAAAGCTAATGTACATATTATATGGTACTCGAAGAAGCTAATTCATCGTTTACTTTTGCCTATTTATGATTTATTTGGAGTGAATATTTATTTGTCTATTATAAATAAATTATTTAAAATTAGAGGTTTATTAGATAGGAAGAAACGAATATGAGTGAAGTTAAAAAAGTCGTGAAATCTACAACAATATATTTTATAGGCAGCATCTCTTCAAAACTAGTTGCCTTTTTTATGCTTAAAGTTTATACGACATATATTTCGCCGGAAGATTTTGGTACTTATGATGTAGCTGTTAGTTATGTAACTCTAATTACCTCCATATTGTTCCTTGATATTTGGAGTGGAATTATGAGGTTTACTTTTGATTATGAAGGAAAAAAAGATAAATTTGTAGCTGTTTATAGTGGTGGTATAATTTATGCTGGTTCAACTTTATTATTTACGATTGTATTTTTCCCATTAGCAAATTATTTAAAGCTTGTTTACCCCATGTTGATTTATCTATATGGGTTAGCACTTTGTTTTCAAAATCTTTATGGATATATAGCCAGATCTTTTGGGCAAAATATAGTTTTTATGACTTCTGGGATATTAAATACTTTTATAAATGCGTGTATGAACGTTATTCTAATTATTATTGTAGGAATGAATTATAAAGCATTGTATATATCATATATATTAGGAGTTTTTACACAATGTTATGTGATTGAAAGGAAGATCCATTTACTGTCAAATTTTAAAACTTCTTATATTAATTTGAATATGTTAAAATCAATCTTCAAGTTTTCATTACCGCTATGTACAAATTCTTTATTTTATTGGATCTTAACATATTATAATAAAATAATAATACTCAAGAGACTCGGATCCGAATATAATGGTAATTATGCTATTGCATCTAAGTTTACTTTAGCTCTTACATTGGTTTCATCTGCGTTTTTAATGGCATGGCAAGAACTTGCTTATGGCAAGTCAAGTGTAGATAAATATACAGGTGAGTTTTATTCTAAAGCAACAAATGATTATTATAAAATGTTGTTTTGTGGTTCAATTATGCTCATACCTATAATAAATATAATATTTCCCTTTCTTATTGATAAAAGCTACTACACAGCTAAAGAAATCACTCCTATATATATTATAGCTACTGTATTTGTAATATTCAGCTCATTTTTAGGAAGCATATTAACAACATATAAAAAAACTAATATAATTTTTATATCTACAATGTCAGCAAGCATTACTAATATTACTTTATTACATCTATCTATTGATAAATTAGGTTTAATTTCTGCACCCCTATCTTTACTAATAGGTTACTTAGTTAACTGCTTAATCAGAATATTAATAATAAAACGTACTATTGATTATAGTTTTGATTTTAAATCTAATATATATATAATTCCTTTGTATATTTTATTTATACTAATCTATATTACTAATAATATTTACTTTAACATTATTGCTTTTTTATTAGCTTCTATAATAACAATGTATTTATTCAGAACTTATATACTTAAAGTTTTTAAAACAAGTTCAATCTTTAGAAACAAGTGTGGGGAGAAGAATTATTATGCAAAATAAAATACCATTGGATGAAATGAAGGAAATAGAGGTAAATATTCTAGATGAATTCGTAAAGTTTTGCAGTAATAATAACCTTAGGTATTATTTGGCTTATGGGACTTTACTGGGTGCAGTTAGACATAAAGATTTTATACCTTGGGACGATGACGTTGACATCATAATGCCAAGACCTGATTATAATCAGTTTTTAAAGTTAACGAAGGATAAGTTTCATGATTATCTTAAAGTATGCTCCCCTAATTATACAAATAATTACTTTTATCCCTTTGCCAAAATTATCGATACTAGAACTACATTAAGAGAAACATCTGTAAAAACTGAATATGGAGAATTAGGTGTATATATTGACATTTTTCCAATTGATGGGATGCCAGATAGGCTAAGTGACATTAAAATGCATTATTTTTTGTCTAGAAAACTCAAATTTTTGTTACAATTAAACGTATTATCAAAAAATAAATGGACGTATAAAATTGAAACAATAATAAAAAGAGCTGTTATTAAGATATGCTCTCTTATTGGATATAAAAAAATTTTAAATTACATAGAAAAATTAGCTCTAAAGTATGATTTTAATAACTCTCAAAATATTGGGGTTATAGTTACTGGGAGTAAGATGCTCGAAGTAGTAAAAAAAGAAGAGTTCTTGAAACCTGTACTATTGGAATTTAGAGGTCGACAATATTCTGCCCCTTCAAATTATGACCAATTTTTAACAATCTTATATGGTGATTATATGAAACTTCCACCAAAAGAGGAGCAAGTAACGCATCATAAATATATTGCAGAGTGGAAAAAAGGTTATAAGATAAGTAATCGCTAAAATTAATTTATAATATTAATAGTATCTTAAACAAAATATGAAAGTTCTTTTATTAATAATAAATATTATTTGAAAATAAAATGGATTTAAAAGGACTGCGGACAAAATCTTGAAATTTAACTGAAGATTAGAATACTTGTATTTATTCAGCGGATAAGTAATTTTTGTATTTAAAAATATTCTTTTATAAAGCAGGATGATAATCTTTGATTAGCATAATAATTTCTTTGAGTTTATATTAAGGGGTATTGTTCAAGATATAGATAGCAAAGGAGAAAGACATGATATAATGATACCAGAAATTAAGACAGACAAAACAGCCCAAATAAGTTAGAATGGAACTATGGAAAAGAGAAAACATTTTACACCTGAACAAAAAGCAAAAATAGTGATTGAGGTCATCAAGGGAGAAAGAACACTGAATGAGATTGCTGCGGAGTATGAGATTCACCCAAATCTGTTAAGCCGCTGGAAGGCTGAATTCATAAGCAATGCAGGCAGAGTATTCAGCAAAGAGACCGATGAAGTAGAGAAGGTCAAACAGTCGTATGAAAAGGAGAAGGACGAACTGCTTAAGCAAATTGGCCAACTCTCATATGAGGTTGCCTGGCTTAAAAAAAAATCTGGCCGACTCTAAATCCCGTGAGGACCGCATGAAGATGATTGACAGAAAAGAGAGGGAACTGAGCATAACAAGGCAAGCAGAATTATTGAGCTTAAACCGAACAAGCCTTTACTACAAACCTGTTCCAGTGAATGATGAGGAATATCTGATTAAGCGTATCATTGATGAGATTTACACGGCGCATCCGGAGTATGGCTATCGCAGGATGACGAAAATTCTGAAGCGGGATTATCACATTCATATCAATCGAAAGCGAACCCGGCGTTACATGAGGGGAATGGGTATACATGGCTTCTGTCCTGGAGCCAACCTCAGCAAGCGTATACATGGTAAGTACTTGTATCCATATCTGCTGAGAGGCTTGAAAATTGATCATCCAAATCAGGTATGGTCCATAGATATAACCTACTGCCGGATGAAACGCGGTTTCATGTATATGGTAGCTATAATAGATTGGTATTCCCGCTATATTGTTGGGTTTGAACTATCAAACACTCTGGATAAGACATTCATCATAGAAGCAATCGAAAAGGCTATAAAACGGCACGGCAAGCCTGAAATCATGAACAGCGACCAAGGATCACAGTTTACCAGTGATGATTACATAAATCTACTAAAAAATAACAATATTAAAATATCCACGGATGGAAAAGGAAGAGCATTGGATAATCAACGGATAGAACGTTTCTTCCGATCCTACAAGTGGGAAAAACTTTATCTTGAAGATTGCGAAACAGGACATCAGCTTCGGCGGATGACAAGGGAATATGTAGAGTATTACAACAATCGGAGACCTCACCAGTCGTTGGATTATAAAACACCGGCAGAGTATTACTTTGTGGGTTGCAAGCAGTTTCAAGCAGCCGTATAAAACCTTGAGGCTCCGCCCCAAACCCCGTCCTCGCCGGAAGGCAGCCGGTCAGTCATAACAGACAGGAAAGCAAAAGGATGTATGTCCATTGGATATCAAGGGTCAAGATGAACTCGCTTACGCTCGCCCTTGACATCCTCCAACAGAGTGTATAAATGTAACGACTATATAAAGACAAAGAAAGGAGAACCTAACTTAGAAAAGCGAAAAAGTTGTCTTGACAATGGGGAGCATTATATGACGTCACTTTACAAATATAAGGTAAGATATTATTAATATGAAATTTACTGTTTAAAAGAATTAGTATCCACTTTTGATGTCTTATTTAATACTTATCATGAAGGGAGGAATAAAAATGCAAGCAATTATTTTGGCTGCAGGTATGGGAAAAAGATTGAAAGAATTGACTAACGATAACACTAAATGCATGGTAAAAGTGAATGGAATAACAATGATTGAAAGAATGCTCTCACAGTTGGACAAGCTAAACTTGAATAATATTGTTATTGTAATAGGTTATAAAGGGGACGAGTTAGTCAGTTATATAGAAACTTTAGAAATAATGACACCAATTATATATGTAAAAAACGAAATTTATGATAGAACAAATAATATCTACTCGTTATATTTAGCAAGAGATTATTTGCTGAAAGATGATACTTTACTATTAGAATCGGATTTAATATTTGATGATGCTGTTCTTAAAAAAATTATTGATGATCCATATCCTAGTTTAGCATTAGTAGCAAAATATGAAAGCTGGATGGATGGTACAGTTGTAACATTGGATGAGGAAAATAATATAAAAAATTTCCTAGATAAGAAGCACTTCAAATTTAGTGATATTAAAAATTATTATAAGACTGTAAATATTTACAAATTTAGCAAAAAATTCTCAATCACACATTATGTTCCATTTCTTGAGGCATATAGTAAGGCGCTTGGCAATAATGAATACTATGAACAAGTATTAAGGGTTATAACTCTATTGGATAAACCTGAAATAAAAGCTACAAAATTAGGCAATGAAGCATGGTATGAAATAGATGATATACAAGATTTAGATATAGCAGAATCGATTTTTACAACAAGTACTAGGCAAAAACTTAATAAAATTATGGGCAGATATGGAGGATACTGGAGATATCCTAGTTTATTAGATTTTTGCTATTTAGTTAATCCATTTTTCCCTACCCCTAAATTAATGGATGAAATCAAAGCAAATTTTGAACAATTAATGTGTAGTTATCCTTCAGGTATAGAAGTGAATAATTTACTCGCGGCCAAATATTTCAGCGTATCGAAAGATAAAATTATAGTGGGAAACGGTGCTTCTGAACTTATAAAATCTTTAATGGAGAAACTTGATGGGAAAATCGGTATTGTTATACCAACATTTGAAGAGTACCCTAACAGAAAAAATCCTTTAGACATAGTAGCTTTTTGTCCAAATAATGATAATTATTCTTATTCAGCAGAGGATTTAATAAACTACTATAACGATAAAGATATTACTACTTTGTTGTTAATTAATCCTGATAATCCTTCTGGTAATTATATAAAAAAATCAGATGTTCTAAAAATTGCGAATTGGGCTCGCAATAAAAAAATTACTTTGATAGTAGATGAATCATTTGTTGATTTTGCATATGAAGGAGAATCAGAATCGCTTATAAATCAGGATATAATAAGAAAATATGACAATTTAATAATTATAAAAAGCATTTCAAAGTCGTTTGGTGTACCTGGACTTAGATTAGGCATATTGGTTACTGGCAATACAGATATTATTAATTATATTAAGCAAGATATTGCCATTTGGAATATAAACTCTTTTGCAGAATTCTATTTACAAATATTTGAAAAATATAAAAACGATTATAGCAATGCATTGCATAAATTTAGAATAGTGAGGAGTGATTTTTATCAAAAGCTTTCGTGTATAAAAAATCTGAGAGTAATACCATCACAGGCAAATTTTATTTTGTGTGAGGTACTTGGAGATTATACATCTTCTCGTTTAGCTGAAATATTATTAGATAAATATAATATACTTATTAAAGATTTGTCTACAAAAAAAGGCTTTAAAGGTCAATTTATACGAGTAGCTATTAAAACACCCGATGAAAATGATATGTTGGTGAGGGCATTAAAAGAAACATTAGTTTAGTAATTAACAAGAATATGAATTTTGCCGGTGTATAAAAAATATCTTTTTCTTGGCGAGTGCTAAAAATTGTATGCTAAATAGAAAATTATTGAATTTATAGATTATTTTATAAATAATATGAGACTATATTGCTAACTTTATGTAAACCATAATTTTTTGGCAATGGCAGACCTTTTAAGTCTTTTCCTTTAAACTCACCATTTATGTAATATTCGACACTGGCAAATTTTTCGAACCACATAAGAACTTTATCTATCATAGGTGTATCTAAATCAACGACATCACAAAATCCTTTTATAATGCATAAGCCATATGGAAAATCTTCTAAAAAATATCTTGAATTAGAATCGGGAATATAACCTTTTTCTGTTTTTATCATAGGGGCTTTAATACCTTTGAATGCAGTAATATTACATAGTTTATTAGTCATCATTTCCTTTGTTTCGGATTCATAATGTTTTTTCAATGATACAACACCACTCAAATCAAGTCCATTGATTTTTTTGCACATTGCTTGCAATTCCTCATCACACTTAATTAAAACTTCTGAAGCTTCATCTGTCCACTCTTCATAAAAATTTATTTCTCTGTCCCAATATATACCTTCTTTGTAATCGTGAAACATGGTATAAATTCTTGATGTATGAAGAATTGGATTTGATGGTGTAAGAGTGACATTTAAGTAATTTGGTAATGGATAACATTTCATATCAAGTATGTCTTCCATAACGGCACACACTTCTTCTGCTTTTTTAGCAGGAATAGTACCAATATAAAGTTCACTTTTCTTACCTAGGTCATATACTGATTTACCGTATTCTTTGATTCTAGAAATCCCGTGTACTCTCTGAAATCCAAACAAAAGACATCCTTTTTCAATAAGCTCTTTGCTATAAAATTCACTTCCACCACTACCCGGCATAAATCCTAACCAGGTTCCGGATCTGATAGATGCTTTTATCTTATGTAACATTGAAGGGAAAATATGTGATGGGTAAGTTGATATAATTATATCTGCATCATAAATCACATCATTAGGATTGTCAGATATTTTATCAATATCGCTGCTGTATTTAATGGTATTATTAACATTGCAAACATCAATCCTATGATTCCATCTATCAGGCCGTGTAGTATATAAACGAACTGAGAGATTTTCTTTTCTTCCGAGGTCACCCAATAGAAGAGTCCCTATATTGCCGCCTCCAAGAATACACACATTAAGAATTTTTTTAGAGAAAATATTTGACCATTTTGAAGTTGGATTTTTCATTTTAAACTACCTTTCCGCATTATTAATTATCATTTTATCTCAGCTTTAATACGAATTATTTAGTGATAATATAAATTACTAAACTATAATACCAGGCTAATATAATCAAATATAAAGTTAAAGGCTATTATAAAATACGTATATATGTTAACGATTTAGTCAAGAAGATTGAGTCAATCAATTAATATAATAAATGATAAATCATATAAATGGAAGAGTGTGGAGTGTTTCTATAGATATAAATATTTAACATATCACAAAATATTTGCATTTACCTTAGTCCATTTATTTTAAAAAATCGTGTATTCAGTCCTACGACTTTTTATCTTATATTAAGGCATTTCAAAACGATATCTTCTAATTGTGCTATCTCAATCTTATCTCATTTCCTGTATGACGTTGTTAATGTCAATCAAAATTTAGGCCACTTACCGGCCGAAAATTAGGCCACCAATTTATAAAATATTAGTCATTATTTGCCATTTTGGAAAGAGCCTGCTTAAACCTGTAACTTTCACCATTAATGTTCAGTATGTGCGCATTATGGGTTAGACGGTCAAACAAGGCAGCCGTCATTTGTTCATCTCCTAACACCTCCGTCCATTTTGGAAATTCTAAGTTTGTAGTTATGATTAGACTGCCTCTTTCATATCGGGAGGAGCAAAACTGGAACAACAATTCTGCTCCTACTTTGCTGAAAGGCACATAGCCTAATTCATCAAGAATTACTAAATGCGGCGCCAGCCATTGTTTCTCAAGTTTGTTAAGACGATATTCCTGCTGTGCTGCAAGCAACTCATTTACCAAACCAGCTGCCGTATAAAATTTAACCTTCATACCCTGTCGACAGGCCTCGTAACCCAGCGCAGTAGCAATATGCGTTTTACCTACTCCGGAGTTACCTATCAATATGACATTTTCTCTTCTTCGAATATATTCTCACTGCATAAGTTTCAATACCCGCGGTGAATATTCCGATGCAAAAGAGCATGCTTTTCGGAATTTTAGTGCAGCCTTATCCGGATAAACAGAGCACCGCTTACCGGATAAGGTGCAACTACTTAATTAATCCTATACGTTGATATCGACATCATTTATCTCAGCTATGCCTGTCCATGTCCTTTGTAAGAGGATTTCAGACCATGGCGTTCACGCATGGAAATACGACCATCAATCATTACTGCAAATGTCAAGCAGTTTTTTCACAGGTATGGTAAGCAGTTTTTTCAATGTACGGTAAGGAGTTTTTTCATTAGGCCGGTAAACAGTTTTTTATGAGGTATGGTAAGCAGATTTTTCTGCTTATGGTAAGGAGTTTTTTCACGTAAACAGTTCAGGATGCTTCAACCGGTAGGACTCACCCTTGAGGGAAAAACATTTAGCATGGTGCAGTATCCTGTCAAGCAACGCAGTGGTGAGAACCGGATCTCCCATCATCTCAGCCCAGTCTGTGATTTCCTTGTTGGTAGTAAAAACGATGGATGAGGTCTCATATGTGTCACTAATAGTGGTAAATACTTTTCTTAATGGTTATTCAGCCTTAATGCTGGCCAGGTTGCGGCATGTGGCTAGCAAGTCCTAGGGGACCAAGCGTTACATGAATATGAAACATCTAGAAGAGATGCAAAAAGAAGGAACCAATATAGTAGTCGGTTAGCTGCTAGCTACCAGGTGGCAAATCAAATTTGCGAAAAACTATTGACAGTATCCAAAATCCTGAGGGATTTCAAAAGAATAGCCAATTTTATTGTCGTCTAAAAACTCTACCGCTTCCCAACTAATACCTGTTGGGCAAAACATCTTCCCTATTTGAAAGCGGTGTTCTATACCATCGCAATCTGTAAAGGTAACCTCTTTTTCAAAATCTTTGAAGTTTTCAATTTCAAGCATATTAGCAGCAATTTCATTGTAGCAGTCTCTACATAAATACTGAGATTGCTCATCTTCCGTTATAGTAAAGATTACCATTCCAAAACTACCTGGTGTTCTACCACATCGTTGACACTTATCCATTTGCATTCTCTCCTTAACACTTATTTAATTTACTCTTGATTCCTGTGCTTTTGTATCATCCTCTTTGCAATAGAAGTTAACTGCTCTTTTACTAGTATCTTTTCCTTCCACCTGTCAGGTATTGCATTATAGCCATAATACACCCCGGCCATTCCACCGGTAATTGCGGCAATAGTGTCCGCATCTCCTCCAAGATTGGCTGCTTCACATATGGCATCCTCAAAGGAAAATGTGTTAATAAAACACCATAATACACATATCAGGGTATCAAACACATATCCCATTGGTTTCAGTTCTTCTTTCGATAATTGGAACACCTGCTTATATTCCGGATACATTTTAACGTATTTTCTTATGCAAGGTATTTTAGGCTTACCATTGAGATACTGGTAAACCAACAGGTTATAAAACATGCAGGCGTCTGTTGCTTGTTGGTCATAATGTGTAAGAGTGCTTTGCAAAGCTGTTATCTGCAGTATCTTTTCAACATCATTATAATATAACGCAACCGGCAGACACCTCATAAGTGAGCCATTGCCAGCACTCATACCACCTGTTGTCTGATGGACGTAGTAGGCTGTTTTTATCCAGTCATTGCTTCGTTTATACTCACCAATTGCAATCCGGATAATATTGCCAATATCTTTAGGTTTACTATCATACCATTCAATAAAGCGTTTTCCGATATCTTCGACAGGATTTTCCGGATTGTCCAGGATGCCCTCCGCGACAGCAATGGTCATCATTGTGTCATCTGTTACTTCTCCGGGTTTTAAATCCCAGCAACCTCCACCAATAATATCTTTTAAATATCCATATTTTCTTTCAATTTCTTTCTTTGACATGAATTCCAGCATTCCGCCAAGAGCATCTCCGCAGGCAACACCGAAAAGACCTCCGAGTATTCGTTCAAATCTGTCCATGAAATACACTTCCTGAAATGATTAAATTTTACGTCGACTCCAGTACCTAATAGATGTAATTCTTACACATTTGTTATATTGTACATTTATATGAGACCTTCCTTGATAAAAAGCGTGTTTGGTACTTACATTTTACCAAAAAAGAATGGTCTCTTGTTTACTTTTCTTATGACAATTTTACATCAGTAAAACACAGTATAACTATAGACAAAATGTATTTTATTCGACACAATATTCACAACATTTAAATTTTACAATTGTATACAACTTCTTAATAGCTGCAATCCGTGTGCGGAAGCAGCTTTTTTATTTTCCTGCCGGTATAAGGATATGATTCTACGACAAAGAGAAAACAGCAAAGCATATTGCTATAAAGTTAATTTTACCTTGGAATCAATAATATACTTCATATTTGGTTATACCCGGGTTCTTCTGTAATTTTGGTGTTCACAACATTTTCTTATACAGATACTATCTGTTCAATAAATCATATAAAAATTGATTTAAGTGGCTTATCTTTTTACCACCATATGGTACAATTTTAAAGTGACACAAACAATTAACACGGAGGAATCACACATGAACAAAATACCAATGCAATTCCCGTATGGTGCGGTCTACTTCAGGAAATCAAATCCCCCCAAAAAAGATTGGGAGAGAGATTACAAAACGGCAGCTGAAGATGGGATGAACGTATTCCGCCACTGGTTTATGTGGGGGAGTATAGAGATTGCACCCGGCGTATTTGATTGGGACGATTATGATATGCAAATGGAGCTTGCATATAAAAATAATATCAAGGTCATAATTGCGGAAATAACCACATCTGTTCCGGAATGGGTTTTCCATAAATACCCCCATCTTTTATGCAAAGACAAAAACGGGAATACTGACAGAAGCCGTATGGGTGTCAGCAGTGCCACCGGCGGATTCTATAATGGCCTGTGTCTGGACAAGGAATTAGCCCGTGAACTGACAGGCAATTTTTTACGGGAACTTGCCAACAGGTACAAGGACCACCCGGCACTATTAGGATATGATGTGTGGAATGAATGCAACTATTCCAGTGAATATTGCTATTGTGAAGATACAGTAAAGCAATACCAGGAATGGCTGAAGGATAAATATAAAGATATCAGAACCCTGGCAAATGCCTGGCATAAGTATAGCTATACATCGTTTGACGAAGTAATGCCGCCAGCCGCCCTGCAACTATATCCTGAGTGTTTTGACTGGTTGGAATTCAAGAAAGAAAACGCATACAAACACATGAAATGGAAAATTGACATAATAAAGAGTATTGATAATAAGCATTTGATTGCTGCCCATGGCACCGGTTCCAGCGTAAACAACATGGCCACAGGGGGAAGCGATGACTGGAAAGCGGCTGAAAATGTTGAGGTATATGGATTTACTTTTGTAGCCTGCAGAAAAGGCAGTGAACCCTGGAAACATTGGCAGGCTGTCGATATTACAAGAGCCGGCTCCAGAGGAAAGACATTCTGGCATGCGGAAGCGCAGGGTGGGCCTCTTTGGCTGCAGCCCCAGGTTGTAGGAAGGCCCAGGGAAGATGGACGTATTGCGACACCGCAGGATATACGGCTTTGGAATTTAACCTCCATGGCCGGCGGGGCAAGGGGTATACTTTACCCCAGGTGGAGACCGCTACTTGACGGTCCGCTGTTTGGCGCTTTCGGGCCATATGCCATGAACGGGTCAAGAACTGACCGTTCGGAAATGGCAAGTAAAATAGCCAAATGGGCTAATGATCCGCAAAATGCTGCACTTATGAGTGCAAAACCTGTTAAGGGTGATGTAGGGATTTTGATTGTTCCAGAGACACAAACCGCAAGCCTTTTGCTTTCTGCTTTTGGCTCTGAGGATTTGTACAGTAAATCCGTATGGGGTGCCTACAGGGGATTTTTGGACAACAATATTCAGGCTGATTTCGTACACATAGATGATATAGATGAATATGACGTCATATATTTCCCTTATCCGATTATGTTAAAAACCGAACATGCCCAAAAGCTTATAAGCTGGGTCAGAAATGGCGGGACATTAATCAGTGAGGCCTGCCCGGCATATTTCGGGGATCTTGGCACCGTCGGAGATGTTCAGCCCGGCCTTGGTCTGGCAGAGGTTTTTGGCGTTAACGAGGAAACCGTGGAATTTATGCCTGATATATATCAGAATAATATAGAATTTATATTTAATAATAATTTAGTTACAGGATCAGGTTATCTTCAGACCTATGAACTTACAACTGCCAAAGAATGCAGCAGGCTCGCTGACGGCAGAATCATTGCGGCCCTAAACCGTTATGGGGCAGGACAGGCCGTCATATTCGGAACATATCCTTCCATCAGCTATTTTGACACAAGCGGGGATAGTATAAAGCGGTATTTTGGCAGTGTGCTTGAATTTACCGGTAAGACCCAAAGGATAAAAACAGATAATGACAAAGTTATCGTACGTATGCATAAGTCTGATACAAGGGCATTTATATGGGTTGTTAATCCGAGCAGTAACATACAAAAGGTAAAAATCTCAATACAGGATGAGAACACATATGGTAGCGTACTGAAAGTTTATTGGGGAAGTGATTCAGCGGTAGAGGTATTGGGAAATAATATGTTTACTGTAATCGTTCCTCCAAAAGACGCTCTTATTTTTGGGATATAAATACAAAAATATTCCTGCTTTGATAATGTAAACAAAGAGAGGCGGTCATTGACCGCCTTCTCTAATATAAATTCTGAAATGCTACTCCTGCACTTTCTATGTTGTCAACTTTGCCTATTTTGTCAGATCTGTAACTTTAATTTTTTGGGGGCCATCGCCAATCCCTTCAAAAGGACCAACCGTCATTTTGCCATGAGGGATTCATGACATCTTCAAGGCTTTCCGCTTCAAACATGAAAAATTTGAATTACTGTATGCACTTTCCATTTTGTAAACTCCGCCTCTTTAATTAACAAGACAAACAAAAATAACAGCAAAAAAGAGAGTGAGTTTTTTACCTCACTCTCTTTCAATGAACCGCCGAAATCTCTATAAGCCATTAGTTGTGTAACCATCTGCTATTTTAATTTAAAATGGCTTTTGTCCCTTGGTATAACTCGTTTGTCATTTTAGTGAGCCTGTCAGCACCCTTGGATATACATTCATTCACAAAGGCATCCCAATCTTTTTCAATATCTTTCTCTCCAACAATGAATTGCAGAGTCATTTGTTTTACATAGTCCATTAATGACTGGCTTAACATGGTTTGCTCTTCTCTTTGTGCCTCATCCATCAATACTGGCGGTGCTGGTGGCTTTAATATACTTAATTCATTAACAGCCTCTGTAAGTCTTTTTGCTTCCTCTGTCATGTAAGAATACATAAGTTCTTTATGACCATTGTACATGGAGAAGACAAATACGCCATTGTTCATACCAAAATCATTTCTGAGGTCTTTGGCGTTTTCATCTTCTACATTAATTCCAAGGAAAGTAGCCTTTAGGCCGGGCATCAGCTTAAATTCGTCACCTTCTTTTGTAAAGGTAACGCCTTCTACTCCCCACTTGGTTAAGATCTGGGCTTCTTTACTATACCATAACCAGTCAACAAATCTCATAAGAGCTTCAAAGTTTGGATCATTAACTGCATGACTGGCTATAATAATACCATTATCCAGCCTGTTTGACGAAACAATTCTGCCTGCAGGTCCTGCCAATGGCGTTATAATATCGACTTTAAAGTTACCCTCGCCTAAGGTTTCACTTAACTTCTTACGCATTGAAACTACTTCTTGTGTATTGGTGCTTATAACGAAGGAATTACCCATAGCAAACTTCTGGTTAACAGCAATTTCATCTTCCTGGGTAAAGGATTCGGGGTCCATAAGTCCCTCTTTAACTAACCTGTTAAAATATGTTAAGAATTCCTTGTACTGATCTGTAATTGGATAGAATTTAAATTCATCAGTATCTTCATAATAACGCATTCCATTGCCAGCACCCCAACCAGCTTGTACGTCAAAGCCGGAAGCAGCCTGGCTGAGCAAAGAGTCACCTTTCCACCTGTCGGAAAATGGATACGTATTCGGATATATTTCCTTAAGTTGTTTTAAGGCTACATAAAGGTCATCCCAAGTATCAGGTATCGGTATATTGTGCTGTTCAAAAATGTCTGTTCTTATTGCCAATGAATATTCTCCAACAACTACTTCACGCAGCCCTGGCAATATATAAAACTTCCCATCTTTCTGCCTGATAGTTTTTAGGTTGTCTTCCAAGTCCCATTCTTCAATTTTGGTCCAGAAATTCGGCATGAAATCCTTATAATCGCTGACAGGCAAAACAGCTCCTGAGGGGATATATGCTGTTTCTTCTCCAGGATAAGTACTGGGCATAATTTGTGGCGCTTCACCAGAGCTAATAAGGAGATTACGCTTTTGTCCGTAGTCACTCATTGGTACGATCGTAAGGTCAAGAGTTACATTAGTCCTCTTCTTAATTTCATCCCATATTATCCAGTTTTCGTTATAAGGATAACCTGGATGGTCCCTGTAAAGCATCGTAAATGTCACAGGCTCTTTCAGCGGGAAAGTAAACTCTTCCTCTTCAGATACTTGCTCATCACCTGATTTAACAGTTGTACCGGTTTTATCTCCACTTGTAGCAGGCTTATCCTCCGTTTTAGCGCCACCGCAGCCAGTAAGCATCATGCTTAACATGGAAATCATTAGTAAGCAAGCTATAAGCAGGATAGTTCTTTTTTTCATTGATATACCCTCCTTTTTATCTAATTTTTTCCTAATTCTGTTTCTTTTAATGAGTTTTAAGTTAGTCAGCAATAAGCATGTCACTGTTTTCTGTTGTATCACCTCCTACAGGACAAACTTATCCTTTCAAAGAACCTATCATTATACCTTTAACGAAGTATTTTTGTACAAATGGATATACCATTATTATTGGAAGAGCGCTTACTATCATGCTGGCGGATTTTATTGTAGCCTCTATATCACCAAACCCCTCAACTTCACCTCCTGCTATTTCTCTCGCGTTTTGAGCGCCGGCAATTATATTTCTCAAATACAAGGAAACGGGAAACAGCGATTTTGTATCCAGGTAGATAAATGGGCCAAACCAGTTATTCCACATGCCAACGGCATAAAATAGTCCGATTGTCGCTAATATTGGTTTAGAAAGGGGCAAAACAATTTTTAACAGTATCCCGTAAGTGCTCATTCCGTCAATTGCCGCTGCTTCTTCCAATTCAACTGGTAATCCTTCAAAATATGTTCTTGTAATCAGAACGTTGAAGGTACTTATTGCACCCGGTATTATTACTGCCCATATGGTATTTCTCATGTGCAGCATCCTGGTTACCAGCAAGTAAGTTGGAATCAAGCCACCATTAAAGAACATCGTAAATAGGATAATCCCTAAGAAGAAACCTCTGCCTTTCAAATTTTTCTTAGACAAAGGATACGCCAGCAGAACGGTTAAAGTCAGCGATATCAGTGTCCCTAATGCTGTGTACAATATCGTATTTCTATAACTAATCCAAAAACTAGCATCCCTTAATAAAACTTTATAGGTTCCCAACGTAAAACCTTTAGGATAGAAGGTAATTTCTCCTGCATACACATATCTTTCACTGCTCATTGACAACGAAGTTAAGTAGAGAAAGGGATATAATGTAACTAATAGTACAAATATCATTATTAAATTATTGAAAATATCAAATACAGTTATTCTTTTTTTCAACCTGGATTTCAATCTTAGTCCCTCCCTTATTTACCACAGGCTGCTTTCTGTCAGCTTTCTTGATAAGAAGTTGGCAGTAGTCAGAAGGATTACTCCTATAATGGAATTGCACAGACCAACTGCAGCACCCAAACTATAATTGTTATTGATAAGGCCCAGTCTGTATAGGAAAGTGGAAATTACATCAGCAGTTTCGTAAGTTAAAGGACTATAAAGTAGAAGTATCTTTTCAAAGCCTACACTCATCAAATTACCAATATTTAGGATTAGGAGTACCATTACAGTAGGTAAAATTCCTGGTATTGTAACATATTTTATTTGTTGATAACGGCTTGCACCATCAATTCTGGCCGCCTCATATAATTCTGGATTAATGTTGGATAGCGCAGCAAGATAAATAATGGAATTCCACCCTAGTTGCTGCCAAATTCCTGATGCAATATAAATAGTTCTAAACCATTTCGGTTCTGAAACGAAATTAATAGTATTTCCGGTTAAGTTTTTAAGCACCATGTTTACTATACCTATGGACGGGGATAAAATTTCCTTAATCATTCCTACTACTATAACAGTCGAGATAAAGTGGGGCAGATAGGAGACTGTTTGAACAAATCTCTTAAACCTCAGATTTTTCAGCTCATTAAGCAGAAGGGCAAAAACTATGGGGAAAGGAAAACTTATTACCAGGTACTCGATACTTATAATTAAATTATTCCTAAAAGCGCGCCAAAAACCAGCATCCCTTAAAAACATTTGAAAATATCTAAAGCCAACCCATTGGCTTCCATATACAGGTCCGCCAGGTTGATACCTTCTGAAAGCGATAATAACTCCATACATAGGTATGTAGTTAAAAATTATGTAGTGTAGCAATGGCAAAACCAACAGGCTATATAAACGCCAGTCCTTCTTTACAGCATGCCAAAACTGCTGGGGCCAACCAAGCTTTGCTCTTGTTACAGCTCCTGTTGCATTTACAGCCTTGGTTTCAGGGTACATATTTATCCACCTCTTTTGATTTCGTAAACTAAACAAGGCCATTGCATTTTTAATCTACAAATGACCTATTACTGACAAGGTACATTGTATGTATGGACATTATCAATGTAGCCCATGTCAAATAAGCTTCAGTTAATAAGTGAACATTAGATAAAATATTAACTTTCTTTATTATTGTAATTCTTCAAAAATATTAAAATAAAATAAAATAAAATGATTAATTAATGCTTAAGATTGCAAACGTAGTATATACGCTGCTAGGATGTAATGCTTTGGATACAATTAACAATATTAAACGATGCTTGCTAATTCCAGTTTGATTATTCATATGCTTTGGAATCAGGTTTTATTCCTTTGTTATTATATTCCATTTCTTCAATTGTGTCAAGTAAATGTGGGCAGCAAGCAATGTCCTTTTTGCCCGCAACCCCTGCTCGTAATCCCGGATTAATACCCTAAACATCTGCACAGGTTCTCCCGTCCATCATATGAAACAGGGAGTACCGCAAGATTAATAAAAATCCGTACCCGGTATGAATTTTAGTGATTATATACGTAAGAAAAGGATTAAGTATGCATGTCATCTATTAAGCACAACTAATCTTAAAGTAAAAGAAATAGCTGAACAATTTGGATATGAAGATAAGAAGTATTTCTATCGGGTATTTAGAAATGAAACTGGAATGAGCCCAAATAAATATAAACAAAAGGCATCTGTTAATGTTACTTTAAAAGTGTACCAGACAGGGGGAAAATAGGCCGGCATGAAACTTTTCTGTAAATTATTATGGAAAAGTCTTTGTTGAAAAATATAAACGGACTTGTCCTTGGATATGATAAATTTTTGCCCACATAATTATCAATCAAGTTCTGTCGTTACTTTATTATATTTATGCCATTTAATTGTGTATAGCAATAAGGTTCTCAACTTTGGACAATGTATGTTACAATTAAAATATCTTTAAGCTTTTACTAACAACTAACATAAGTGGATATATGGAGGAATCTCATCATGTACAACAGAACCAAAGTATACATAATTGACCGCAGTAGCGGTACGAGTCCTGTTATGTTCGGTAAAAATGAGCTTATTAATGCCATCGGTGCCGCTGGAACAGCGGTTGAAAGTGCAAAATTCTGGTCTGGTATTGAAAAGGATAACTTTTGTATTGTTATGGGTGAAAGCTCTGCCCGGCTTATTGAAATGCTTCTTGAGGAAACCGGTGTTAAACTGCAAAACAGGGCAGAAGGAGTTATCCTGCAGTGGTGTAACACTGGTACAGGTAAAGTCCTGGTGGTTTCAGGCACAGATGAAAAAGGCCTGATGTATGCCCTCCTGGAACTGGCGGACAGGGTCCGCTGCAGGGGCATTGATAGCTTGTTTGAAGTTAAAAACATCCAGGAATACCCGGACAACAAGGTACGAGGAGTGGACCGGTTTGTAATGGGCCACAGGGATGATGAATGGTTCTATTCAGAAGACTTCTGGGTAAGCTTTATGCAAAGGATGGCTAAAAACCGGTTTAACCGCTTTACCCTTATTACAGGCTTTGATACAGCCTATATGTCGCCTCCGTATCCCTTCTTTGTAGAAGTTCCCGGTTTTCCGGACGTTAAGGTTAAAGACATGGCTCCCGGCACGAGGGAAAAGAATCTTGATATGCTAAGGTTTATCGGAAAAGTGTGCAAATCCTATGGTATTGAATTCTTCTTCTCCACCTGGCAGCAACTGCCATGGACAGATAACCAGAAATTCCTTGTTGAAAACATTCCAATAACTGATGAAGAGTTCACCAGGTATTGTGCAAATGGAATGCGTGAAATACTTCTTTCCTGTCCGGAAATTGATGGATTACAACTAAGGGTAAATCTTGAAGCAGGCATTCGTTCAACTGAAAACAAATCCAATACCCATGAAAGGTTCTGGCTTGCCATGATAGACGCCGTTGCGTCGGTGGAAAGGCCTGTGAAACTTGATTTAAGGGCAAAGGGCTTAACTGACGAGATGCTTGAGTATGCTGTAAACACCGGGCTGGATATAGCCGTACCCACAAAATACTGGTGTGAACATGCGGCCCTTCCTTACCATATTCCGCAGCTCAGAACAGAAGAAATGAGAACCATTGAAAACTACAATTCAAGGCGCCGTTACAGTTACGACAACCTTCTTAAGAAACCTCACTGGTATGACGTGATATACCGTTTATGGAACTATGGCAGCACCAACCTGTTTTTATGGGGAGACCCGGACTACTGCCGCAGGTTCTCGGACAGCTGCAGCCTGGGCGGTGGCATAGGTTTTGAGATTAATACAATGCTTGCCCTCAAAGGCGGTCATGAGTTTATCCCGGGCGATGCGTGGCCCATTCACATAAATCCTGAAGTAATCGACTATAACTGGGAGGACGAGAGATACTGGGCATACTACCTGTCCTTTGGAAGATGGGGATACAACAAGAATACGAGCGAAGAGGTCTGGAAAAGGGAATTTGACTTAAGGTTTGGAAAAGAGATGTCAGGCTGCGTGGAAGAAGCATACAGGTGGGCAAGCAAGGTAATGCCCTTAATTACCACAGCCCATTTCCCCGTGCATCCGTCCCTTCATTACTGGCCGGAATTATATGCTGGTGCGGCGTTATTCCATGAAAACAACTATGACCCGTTTTTCAGGGATAATGACTATATAAATTCACTGCCCAGCGATGAAGCCCTGTTCTACAGCATAAAGCAATACGTGGACGATTTGGAATCTGGTGAACTAAAAGGCAAATACAACCCCCTCCAGGTTAGGGACTGGCTGAAAGCGCTTGCCGATAATATAAGGAAGTGCCTGGAAAAGATTGAAGAATGCAGGGAATGCAATAATTTAGGAGACAATAAGGAATTAAAGGCAACCATCGTGGACTTTACTATGATTGCAGATATATCTGAATTTCACGCATGGAAGATAAAAGCGGCATATCACCTGTACCTGTTCCGGAAGAAAGGATGCGGGGAAGAGTTAAAGGCAAGCTGCCAGGCCATGACAGTTGCAAGGGATTTCTGGGCAAAGCTTTCAAGGCTTGGCAACGAGTATTACAACCACGATCTTGAATTCAATGCAGGAACAGGCACAAAAAGGAACGGAAACTGGGAAGACAGGCTGGTTAAGGAGATTGACAAGGATATAGCCTGCCTGGAGACGTTGATGAAAGAAAACGGCATTGATACAGTGGAGGCCTTGAGTACGGTTGATAGGGAATACAGGAGCATGCTGAAACCCTTGGGGTTCAGTATTGTTGCCTTTGCAGACGATGTTCCTTCGGAATGCAAGGCCGGGCAGGACCTGGTGATAAACTTAAAATGCGGCGAAATGAATGTCAATACCCTTGCGAAGGTATGGCTCAATTACAGGCATACTGACCATTCAAAGGGCGGGTACATTTCCGTGGAAATGGAAAAGACGGCAGATGGTTACCGTGCCGTGATTCCCGGGGATTATATAGTTCCTGAATGGGATTTGATCGTGTTTATTTCGGCTGTTGACAATGCGGGGAACGGCTTGATTTATCCCGGCATATACCATCCCAATTACATGGCCCCATACTTTGTGGTTAAGGTTGAAGAATAGCAGGGTTTAAACCCTGCTATATATATATGTAAAAAAAACGGAGGGAGATGTCTTCATGTCCAAAAAAATTGTATTTATTGGAGCAGGAAGTGTCATTTTTACCCGCAACCTGGTCAGGGACGTCCTGTCATTTCCTGCATTCAGGGATTGTACCATTGCCCTGGTGGACATCAATGAAAACAACCTTGCACTGGCGAAAAAGACCGTTGACAAAATTATAGAGGCAGGCAATTATCCGGCTAAAGTTGAGGCAACAACAGACAGAACTGAGGCACTTAAAGGTGCAGACGGCGTATTGTGTACTATTCAGGTAGGAGGAGCCAAAGCAGCATTCAGTGATGTGGAGATTCCAATTAATTATGGGGTTAACGTCACTGTAGGTGATACAAGAGGACCATCAGGAATTTTCAGATATCTGAGGACTGTGCCCATAATAATGGAAATATGTAGGGATATAGAGAAGTATTGTCCTGAAGCTATTTTCCTCAATTATACCAATCCCATGGGTATGCTGTGCCGTACAATGCAAAGCGAAAGCAATGTAAATGTTACCGGGCTTTGCCATAGCGTACAGGGAACTGCAGAAATGCTGGCAGAATGGATTGGCGCACCAATGGATGAGGTGACCTATCTGTGTGCCGGCCTCAACCACCAGGCATGGTATCTTGAGTATAAATGGAATGGAAAGGACGCATATCCCCTGATAAAAGAGGCCGTTATGAAACCTGAGATTTATGAAAAGGAAAAAGTAAGAAATGAGATGTTCCTGCATCTTGGTTATTATGTTACTGAATCCAGTGTACATAATGCGGAGTATAATCCATGGTTCAGAAAAAGGTCTGATCTGATTGAAAAGTATGGTTCCCGTGGTTTCGGATGGGAGGCAGGAGCTTCTGCATTGGAATGGCGTAGACAGTTTTTCCAGGAAGACCGGCGGGAAAAGAGAAGACAGGAAGAGTTTAATAAGTGGATCAACGGGCAAATTGATTTAAATAGGGGTAAGGAATATGCAGCCTATATTTTTAACGCCGTGTTTGGTGATAATGAGATGTTTGAGTTTAACGGCAATGTGAGGAATTTTGGCTTGATTGACAACCTACCTGAAGGTTGCTGCGTTGAAATACCTGTAGTTGCGTCAAAGGCAGGACTCAGGACCGTCCATGTAGGTGCATTACCACCGCAACTGGCCATTCTTAACAGCATAAATGCCCAATGTGAGGAACTCGCCGTTGAAGCACATTTGACAGGAGACCCAAGAAAGGTTTTCCATGCTGTATGCTATGATCCTTTGACTTCAGCAGTTTTAAGCCTGGAAGAGATCAGAAATATGGTGGATGAAATGTTCCAGGCAAATAAAGAATGGCTTCCACAGTTTAAACATTTTAGCTAAAAAAGAAGGGCTGCCCCATTCAATTCCGTTATATAAAATACTTTTGCATAGTATCTATTTATTGCTCAGAAAGAGCAGATATAAAATATTAAAAGGTTAAGTATACCATCTAATTACATAGTGTTATACTTTTTGATAAAGGTATGTACTCTTGACATACCTTTTTCTTTTCTCTATATTATAAATAAGGTTCAGAAACCAATTTTTGGTTTATAGTTTTTATCAATAATTTTAGCATTAAGTTAGCTTACAGAAAATTACAGAACCAGAAAGTGCTGATACTGGAGAGGTAGGCTATAAAGGGATCTATACTGTGGTATTTACTGTGAATTAAAAAAGGGCAGATTAGCTTTGCCAACCTGCCCTTTAAAAGTGCATTTACTACTTACTTGGACATATAGCGGTCATATGCACCCTGGTAGATTTCCAATGCTCTTTCTATTCCTATTTTATCTATCTGCTCCAGTAATCCAGGAATATCATCCAGCGGACGTACACCGGTTATCAAATTTACAAAGTATTCATCGACCAGTGTATTTACATCTGTCATGATACGGTTGTATTCTTCAGATTCAGCTTGTGTAAGAACTATTGCTGGCATGCTAAGGCCTGGATCGCCTTTGAGATAATTCTGGTGTGCCCTCAGGGCATCCGGGTCCTTAGTTTCCATAGACAGCCATGCTTCATAGCTCATAATCTTCGGCCAGTCGCCCCATGTAGGAATAGCGTACTTAAATACTGCGTCGCCAAAGCTGAACTCCGGATCGTTTGTTACAAGTTCAGACCATTCTTTCTTGCCATCTTTAACATTGTAGGATACGCCTTCGACGCCCCAGTTAATCAGGTCAGTTCCTTCAGGAGAATACAGGTAGTTGATGACATCCAGTATACGTTCAACAACGCCGTCTTCTTCAGCTCTTACGGTAATAACATTTCCTGCGGTAGTAGCGGCCCAGTTTCTCATGTTGTTGGTGTTGTACTTCTTGCCGGCAGGGCCAATCAGCGGCTCAAGTCCGAGGAAATATACCTTGCCTTTCAGATCGGGATTTGCAGCTACGATAGCATCTTTCCATGCTGTGTACTGCTGAGGCAACAGATAGCTGAATCCGGATACGCCGGTGGTCATCTTAGCAGACCTGCTGTCCCAGTCCTGTGATGCAAAGTCCGGATCAATTAACCCTTCTTTATACCACTTGTTCATAGTGGTAATGAAATCGGTAAAGGCTTGACCGTTTTTGTAAACAGTCCAGTGTGTAAGTTTGTCCGGATTATCCGGATCGGGATAAGGAACGTTTCTCTTCAAGCCCCATGCAGGCAACAGGTTGTTGACGGTTGAGCTGCCGCTTTCATCTGTCATAGGATAAATTTTGCTATCCATTTGCTTGAAAGCGACAAGTACTTCATACAGTTCATCAATAGTTGTAGGTGCACTCTTGCCCACGTTTTCCAGCCAATCTCCGCGGACAGCATAACCATTGTAGCAGGAACGGTTTGTTGTTTCCTCAACGTGGCAGAAAATGGCGGAACTGCCGTCATCCAAAGTAACCGACCTGCGGATGAAGTCATTAGACTCAAGCAATTCTCTCCAATAAGGGAGACGTGCCCAATAATCTTCATTCTTACTGATATTGAGAACTATTCCGTCTTCGATTGCTCCGGCAAGACCGCCGCTGTAGTTGTTCCAGTTGAAAAACAGCACATGAGGATAGTCGCCGGAATTAAGAAGGATCTGGACAGCCTGTATATAGTCCTTACTTGTTGCTCCGACCAATGGACCTTCAAAATTGATCTTGACATTCATTCTTTTTTCGAGTTCCTGAACCCAAAGGGCGTCGTTCCAGTAAACAATGGCATTACGGTTTATCTGGGGACGAAACCAGGTGAATGTTACAACTTCATCACTTGATTTGGTATCCTTGGTGCCAGGGGTAGAAGTTGCAGGTTTGGTGCCTGAGCTGTCAGAAGTTTTAGTTGTACCACTTGATGCAGAACCGTCGGTTTTGCCGCTTTGTCCGCATGCTGCAAAATTTGCAATAATGAATAGCACAGCTAGAAGCAGGCAAAGTTTTTTCAGCATTGTTATACCTCCCTTTTTTTTACTTTATATCTACCGGTTTACCGGTAAATGAGCTAATTTAAATGCTTCTTACCCTTTGATTGCTCCAATCATTACCCCGGTTGTGAAATATTTCTGTATAAAAGGATATACGCAAACTATCGGGATAATTGAGACTATTACCGTGGAATACTTAAGAAGCATGCGTGCAGCATAGTCTTCGCCCGGGGCGTAATATGCTTCACCGGACATGGCGCCTTCAGTTTGGTTTCTGATCAGAATGGATCGTAATACCAACTGCAGAGGGAATTTTGTTGGTGTTTTAATGTAGATCAGGGCGTTAGACCATGCATTCCAGTGTCCAACCATATAGAATAATGTAATAGCTGCGATAGTGGGTACAATTACAGGTATCAGAACGCTGACAAGGATTCTTAAATCCCCGGCGCCGTCGAGTTTTGCCGATTCCTCCAATTCAGCCGGTACAGAGCGTAAGGCAGTTCTGAGAATTATTACATTGTAAGTACTGATGAGCCCTGGCAGAATCAGTGACCATAAGCTGTCAATAAGTCCTAAGTCCCTGACAATAATGTATGTTGGGATCATTCCGCCGTTAAAGAACATTGTAAAAACTGCAAGTAGTGTGATAACGCTGTGCCACATCAAGTTCCTTCGGGATAAAACATAACTGAATAACAGAGAAAATATCATGTTGCAGGCAGTTCCCACTATTACAACGAAAAATGTTACCAAAAATCCATTCTTTATGCCTGCATTTCTAAGTACCAGCATATAACCTTTCAGTGTAAATCCAAGAGGTTTCCACAGAATTCCCTGATGTGACATTAAAAGCAACGGATTACTGACGGATGCAAACAATACATAAAGGAATGGGTAAATGGTAATGATCATTAGAATAATCATGAATAAAACATTGAAAGTGTCGAATATTTTACTACCAAGGCTCCTTCGGCCATACATCCAGTTTGATGAACCTTTTTTACTCATAATATCCCATCCCTTCTTACCAAAGTGAAATTTCAGATACACGCCTGCTGATATAATTTACAGCAACCAGCAAGGTGAAATTAATCACTGAGTTCAGCAATCCCACCGCGGTACTATAACTGAAATTTCCTTCCAGAAGTCCGTATCTGTATACAAAACTCGATAAAACGTCGGCAGTTTCATAAGTGGAGGGATTATACAGCAGGATTATTTTTTCAAAGCCTACGTTCATCATGTTTCCTATACGAAGAATCAACATTATGATGATTGTAGGTGTGATTCCCGGTAATGTAACATGCCATACCCTCATGAACCGGTTACAACCATCTATAGCCGCTGCATCCAGCAATTGAGGGTCTACATTACTGAGTGCAGCCAGGTATAGGATAGTTCCATAACCGACATTTTGCCATATACCGGATCCAACATAGATTGTTCTGAAATAGCGGGGATTTTGCAGAAATATTACTGATTCTTTGCCAAGCATATTAAGTATCTGGTTAACGAGTCCGTCACCTGAAAGGAAAGTGACTATGATACCGCAAATAACAACCTGCGAGATAAAGTGCGGCAGGTAAGTTACTGTTTGAACAACTCGTCTGAATTTGGTACTTGTTAATTCATTGAACAAAAGGGCCAGAATAATGGGAGCGGGGAATCCAAATAACAGGTCATAAACATTGATCAGTAGGGTATTGCGGAACAATCTTACAATGAAATAGCTGGAAAATATTTGTTCAAAGTATTTGAATCCGACCCATTGACTACCCCAAATGCCTTTTGTAGGTTTATAGTTTTTAAAGGCAATCAGTATTCCCCCCATAGGGGCATAACAGAAAATGAAGTAATATGACAAACAAATCAGTGCTAGTATATAAACGAAGTAATTAGTTTTAAAATCCCGCACAATCCGGTATTTCAAAGACCGTTTACCTAGATGATTCATAATATTTCCCCTTTCATCACATTTCCTCCTGTATATAAGTTAAAGGACTTGATAGAAGTTAATTATGAATGTCTATATTAAATTTATGCGGGACATTACGGAATCAGTCTATAAATCTTGCCTGCTTCACATGCAAATGCAAATCCGGTATCAGTCTTTTCAACCGGTATTCTTTCTCCTTCGCAAGTTACGGTCATAACTTCTCCAACAACCTCGATTTTTTCGTTAAAACGTGGCTTAACTACCGCTTCTGTCAGTTTTCCGTCCTGCCATTTCATATCTACTTCGTGTCCGCCGCGGGCAACTAGGCCTTTTGCATAACCGTCTTTCCATGATACTGGAAGAGCGGGCAGGAAATGCAATGCGATATGGCTTTGCAGGAGACACTCGGCGATACCGGCGGTTGCTCCCAGGTTACCGTCAATTTGGAATACCCGGCGGGCGTTGAGGAAGTTGCGCGCGCAGGAATTGGTGAGCATAGTCTTGATGTCCTGGTCTGTCTGCGTGCCGTTTAAAAGACGGGCGTGAATGTTCAGATACCATGCCAGTGGCCAGCCGCCTCTGCCTGCGCCATTTTGAATGCGAAGTTCCAGGGATTTTTTCACAGCCTCCATCAATTCCGGTGTGTCACGCCAGTTAATGCTGCATCCCGGATGGCAGGCAAAAAGGTGTGAAATATGGCTCATGCCTGGTGTAAGTTCCGGATATTCTTTGTCCCATTCCAGCAATTGGCCTTTTGAACCGATTTGATCTTTTGGCAGACGGGTAATCATGTCAGCGAGCGTCTTTCCATAATCCTCGTCTACACCCAGAATCCGTTGTATTTCAATAACGGCAGCAAAAAATTCACGTAAAATCTGGTTATCCATGGCAGGGGCTGCGCAAATCGGGGTATCATATCCGTCAGGCAGGATGTAACGGTTTTCAGGTGATACAGAGGGGCATGTAACAAGTTTTCCGTCAACTTCTATTAAGAAATCTTCATAGAACAGGCACATATCTTTCAGTATAGGATACATTCTTTCCAGGAAGCTTTTATCCTTTGTATAAAGATAATGTTCCCACACGTGAAGCCCCATCCATGCTCCGCCTGTTACCCATGGGGTGGAAGCCATGTATGAATCCTGGGGTGCACAGTCACCGTAAAAATCGGTGTTGTGGTGGCATACCATGCCGCGCATACCATACATAACGCGGGCGGTTTCCTTCCCTTTTTCGTGCATTGTTTCCAATAAATCCATAAACGGCATGTGAAGTTCTGAAAGGTTAGCAACTTCAACGGGCCAGTAATTCATCTGAAGATTAATATTTATTGTATATTTACTGTCCCACATGGGCATAAATTCGGCATTCCATATACCCTGAAGATTCAGCGGCGAACTTCCTTCTCGCCCTCCGGATACGATAAGGTAACGGCCGAACTGGAAATATAATGCGGCAAGGGCAGGGTCATCTGCGCCTTCACGAATTGCATCGAGACGTTTATCGGTTGTCAGTTCCGGTGATGGGCCTAAATCAATCCAACAGCGGTTCATCAGATTTGAAAAATCCTGTATGTGTTCTTCACGTATTGCTGCATATCCTTTTTTTTCTGCCTGATCCAGTTTGTTTAGAATATCTGAGACGGGATTTTCTGACCTATTGGAAGTGGATGAAGCAAGGTATAATATAACTTCGCTGCAGTTTACTGCATCTAATTCTGAAACGGGATTTTGCAGTTCACCATCGCACACGACACGCACTGCTGTTGCAAATTCTACTTCAGAATCATGGCCTTTCATAAGAAATGTGTTGTCATTATATGACCGTATGTAATCTGCATTGGGAGCAGGCCATCCTCCGCCGCCGGCACGCCGTCCCGGCCTCCTGTCATCCATAACGACCGCATCTGAAACGGTGATACGGTTCATCTGGAGAGCCAGGTTGATGGCACCGGGTTTATCGGCTGTCAGCCGCATACACATTACCTGTGCGGGATAACTTATAAACATCTCCCTTGTATAATGTACTCCGTCACGTTCATGTTCGATGGTAAGTATCCCGTTCATTAAGTCAAGGTCCATCAGGTAGCTCTCAGGCTCAGGACTGGGAATTCTTCCGCCCATGGCAAAGGGGAGAAACTGGTTCAGTCCTAACTTAAGTTCACCCAGGAATGTATAGTGGCGCATTGCCGCCGGGGAACCTACCATGTGCTTCATAATCAACTCTTCTGCTTTACGTATTTCACCGCTTAAAACAAGTTTTCGTATTTCAGGAAGCTTTTCTTTAAGTGTGGGATTATTGCGGTCCATGTAAGTACCGTACCATAAAGAATCATCGTTTAAAACAATTCGTTCTATATCGGTACGTCCGTAAACCATTGCTCCAAGTCTGCCGTTACCCAGTGGAATGGCGTTATTCCAATTTTCCGCCGGGGTATTGTAACGTAGATGGAAAGGGTGTTGCATAGTTATTCATCTCCCATCAGAATTTATTAAACTCCTCTTATAAAGCAGAGTTAAGTATACTGCTTTTGAAAGACTTAAGAACAACTATTTGATCTGAAGTTAAACGTTTGGCATACCTAATTCGCGTGAAATTTGTTTTGTCGTCTCAAGCAGCATATCTTTCAGTTCGTCAAGCCTTCTAGGAGAAATGATATTTGAAACAAGGCCCGCTATACTTACAGCGGCCACAACCGATCCATCGCTTCCTATTATAGGTGCGGCAATACAGCCTACATCATCTTCACTTTCTTCTATATCAAGTGCATAACCGCGTGCTTTACTCTTGAGTATTTCATTGACAATCTCGTCAATATCGGTCATTGTATTTTTGGTTTTCTTTATAATTTGTATTTTTGATAAAATACTTCTTATTTCATCTTCAGTTCTGTCGAAAAGCAAAGCTTTACCACTTGCGGAGCAATAAAAACCGTTATGGGCTCCCACTGTTGAAACCAGCCTGATGCTGCCCCTGCCGGGCCTTTTATCTATATATAGCCCATTGTTTTGGGTTTTATCATAAATGGTAAGGTAAATGGTTTCTCCGCTTTTCTCATTAAGTCGGTCCAGATATGGCCTGCAAAATTTGACTAAATCCAGGTTTTCGCTGACCTGGTGTCCAAGTTTCAGAAATATAAGGCCTAAATAGTACTTTCCATCATCAGAAAGCGCTACATAGTCCCATCTTAATAAATTGCTCAGTAAACGGTAAACCGTACTGGTTGGCAAATCAGCCATAGATGATAACTCTGCTAAGGTCAGCCCCCTGTTGTTTTGTGCGGAAATAATATTAATAAGGGATAAAGCTCGGTCAATGGACTGTACGTAAAAGATATCTTCCGAAGTAATTTTACTTTTTTGTTCTTTTTTCATATCTCACTCCGAAAATAGAATTCATAATGTGATAATTACAGAACAATGTTAACATGTTAAGTATGTATTGTCAATAAAAATTCCAAAATCCCAGGCTGGAATATTGTGAATATTCCTCAGAATATGTACGCTTAAATAAAAATATTTTGTTTGTAATAAACAATATACAACATTAATATAATATATTTACTGATCGCCTGAAATATCCATATATTAAGCTTGTTACGGTTTTAACATAGATGTTGAATCATATTAAACCAATATATTTACTCATTGTATATTTGTTTTTTTAGTTGTAAGTACACGGTAAAAAACATGTTCACGCCTGCATTTCATTTTTATTTTTGTGTCGTTGACTTTGTTTTTTTGAAGGTATATAATTGTTATAAATTGAAATACATTATCACAATATGATAATCCATATAGGGAGTGGTACAGATGGTTCTGGACAAATTCAAGCTTGATGGGAAAGTAGCACTCGTTACGGGAGCGAATACTGGTATCGGTCAGGGCATTGCAGTAGCTTTGGCGGAAGCAGGTGCCGATATTGTGGCAATAGGACGAAGTGATATGACTGAAACGGTAAACATAATTACCTCTATTGGGAGAAAATGTCTTGTTGTAATGGCAGACCTTTCAAATGCCGATGTGGTCCCCTCTATTATCAATTCTGCACTAAATGAATTCGGTAAAATTGATATTCTGGTAAATAACGCAGGAATTATACGCCGTACAGACGCGATTGACTATAAAATAGAAGATTTTGATGATATTATGAACGTAAACGTCAGAACCCTTTTTTTATTGTCTCAGGCGGTTGCAAGACAGTTTATCAAACAGGGACATGGCGGAAAGATACTCAATATTGCATCCATGCTGTCTTTCCAGGGAGGAATTCGCGTTCCTGCCTATACTGCTTCTAAGAGCGCTGTTAGAGGTCTTACCATGGCTTTGGCCAATGAATGGGCAAAGTATGATATCAATGTTAATGCAATAGCCCCGGGTTATATTGCAACAAACAACACAGCTGCACTTCGAAGCGATGAGAAACGAAGTGCTGAGATATTGGGCCGAATTCCTGCCGGTCGGTGGGGATTGCCTGAAGATATAGCCGGCGCGGCAGTTTTTTTATGCTCAGACGCAGCAAGGTACCTGCATGGTGTTACTTTGCCTGTGGACGGTGGCTGGCTTGCCAGATGAAGTAATATATGCATAAGTGGGGGAGTTGATAAGATGAAATACAGAAGACTGGGCAAAACTAATCTTATGGTATCGTATTTAGGTTTTGGTGCATCACCTTTGGGGGATATTTACGGAAAGACGGATGAAGATGAAATAGTGCGGACTGTTCACGCTGCTATTGACGCAGGCATAAATTTATTCGATGTTGCTCCCTCTTACGGACCCAGGGGCCTTGCTGAGGAGAGACTGGGTAAAGCCCTTGAAGGCAAACGCCACCAGGTAATATTGAATACGAAAGTCGGCCGTGAAGATTATGGAACACCTCTGAAACCTGAATATGTTTACGATTATTCGCCGGAAAGGGTCCGGGCTTCCATAGATGCCAGCCTTAAAAGACTGAAAACGGATTATATAGATGTTTACCAGATACATGATTTTTCATATCTTGGAAATAACCGTTACATAGCCGAAGTAACAATCCTCGAATTACAAAAGCTTCAGGAAGCAGGAAAAATAAGGTTTATCGGAATTAACACCAAGTCGGTTGAGGACCTTTTAGAATTGGCAAAAATGGCACCTGTAGATACTATGCTTAATTTCCTTCATTATAATATTATTGACCAATCCCTTGCTGAGGAATTGTCTCCGTTTGCCCGCCAGAATGATATTGGTCTCATTAACGCTTCTGTATTATATATGGGTCTTCTGACTCCTACTGTAAAAGTCACATATGGCTGGAACAGAAAATGGGAAGGCGAACAAGCCAGAATCCGGCAAGCAGTATTGGACGCAAACAGCTATTGTGAAGAACACGGTTTTACTATTTCAGACTTGGCTTTAAAATTTGCCATTGAATATGACGGTGTCGATACAACGCTTATTGGCATCGGCAGAATGAAGAGCCTGGAGAGAAGCCTTAACACATTGAAAATGGATATAAGCCAGGAACACATTAATCATGTTCGCAATATGCTGTCTTTTATTGCACAAAGTTACCGGGTAGGAAGGCAGCCTGCCTATAATAACCCGCAAAATAATACTTCGCAAGATAATACGGCTCAGAATAGCAACTCATAAATAATAATTTGCATTGATACAATTTAAAAAATGGGGGGATTTCTTTTGGCAGATCTATCAAACAGGACAACGCTGGAGGTTATCAACCATCACAACAAGGCACTGAATTCCGGAGACCTTGAAGAGACCCTGCTGGATTATCATGAAGATGCCTTTATTATAACTCCTGCAGGCATAATCAAAGGGATTGATGCGATTCGGGATTTTTTTGCCGAAAATATCAAGAATCATTTGCCGCCCGAAAGTATCATTAATTATCACGAAGTTACGGCTTATGGCAAACTTGGCTACACCAGATGGGAAGCAAAATCACCGTATGTTACGTACTTATTGGGATCAGACACTTTCGTTGTTGAGAATGGCAAAATCATCATGCAGAGCTTTGTTGGATATACAGGCTGATGGCTGGCAGTTAGGAGGAATATTATGAAATTTGGATTTGGTACTCAAGTATGGCTTAGGGATAACCATTTCGAAAACTTTTACAGAATGCTGGATGAGATGGCACTGGAAGGGTTGGATGGATTTGAAATGTGTTATCCTTTTTTGTATCAATGGTATGCACGCCGTGTTGGTGAATTGCGTTCCCTTCTGGAAATGCACGGACTGGAAGTTGCATCTTATTATGCCACTGTTTGTTTTAGTGACAAGGATCTTTATGAACAAACTTTAAATGAAGCAAAGAAAAGGTATCAGTTCATGTCGGAACTGGGATATAAAAATGTGTTACTGGATGAAGCACGTGGTAATTTGCCTCTGCCTGGAAGTCTGTCTGACCATATTAAAAGAGTGGCTGAAGGTGCAAATGAGCTGGGGAGATATGCCAAAAGCCTTGGGCTGACCCTTTCCTGGCATAACCACTGGGGGAGCACCTTTGAGACCCCTGAACCTTTTGATGAGTTTGTTTCAATGCTTGACAATGACCTTTGCGGTTTGTGTATTGATGTAGGTCAGTTAAAGCTGGGCGGATTTGATGAGGTGGAAACAGTACGAAAATATGTTGACAGAATAAAGTTTTTGCATTTCAAAGATGTTACTTTCAAAGGCCGTCCAACAGGAAGGCTTTATCCGGGCGGGCCTGAACTTCCCAGCGATACCGGCGCATATAAAGTGGATTCAAAAGGCCGCTGGGTAGAAATGGGCCGTGGTGAAGTAGATTTTGTTGGGGTTACAAAGATACTTAAGGAACATGGTTATGACGGATGGATTGTGGATGACCATGATTCCACTTCGTACACAGCAAGAGAATGTGTTGCTGCGTGCAAGGATTATCTGAACAACGGGCTGGGTATTTGGACTGAAAAAGATATTCAGACAGGCAAATATAAGAGATAAGAATATGTAAATTCGCAGGAAGAAATGTGAATGCATAAATGCTTCAGGGATTTTAAGATACTTAGGTTGACCTGAAAAATAAAAATGTTTGAAGAAAGATTGAGCAAAGAAAGGAGAGACTCAAAATGGCACAGAAAATAACGTGGATTGGGCATGGTTCATGGAAGCTTACAACTTCCCAGGGTATAAAAATTTATGTCGACCCGTTCATTAAGGGAAATCCGGCTGCAGCAATTAAGCTGGAGGACGCTTATGATGCAGACATAATTGCTGTTACCCATGGGCATAGTGACCACCTGGGTGATACTATTGACATAATGAAAAATACAGATTGCGATCTTGTTACCCTGGCAGATATTTATGCTTATTTAGAACTTCATGGCATACCTAATGACAAAAACGGCGGCGCTGTACAGCAGGGTGGCTCTACTATTATAAAAGGCGTAAAGTTTAACTGTGTTCCTGCATGTCATACCAGTGACATTTGGGGGGTCGAATATGCAGCAGAGAAGAAGCTCATGCCGGGAAGTGGCTGTTGCGGCTTTGTTATAACTGCTCCGGGCGATAAACCTGTATACTTTTCAGGAGATACCGGAGTTTTCGGCGATATGAAGCTGATAGCCGAATTGTATCAGCCATATGTAAGCGTACTGCCTGTTTGCGGTAAGTTTACCATGGGTATCAAAGAGGCAAACATGGCGGCACGCTTTTTACAAAGCAGATTTATCATACCGGGACATTATAATACATTCCCCTCCACTCAAAGAACAGTCGAAGAGCTTATGGGAATTGTTGAAGGTCTTGATTCGGAACTAATAATCCTAAAACCGGGTGAAAGTTTCGAGTTTTAAACAAATTCAGATTGGAGGCTCTTAAATAATGAATGCTGCATATTATGTAGGCAATAAAACCATTAAATTAGGTGAGTCAAAAATTGTTCCCCCAAAATCAAATGAAGTACAGATAAGAGTAGCATACGCAGGAATTTGTGGTACAGATTTGCATATATATGAAGGGAAAATGGACAATAGAGTCACAATGCCGCATGTACCGGGGCACGAGTGCTCCGGTATAGTTATTAACAAGGGAGAAGATGTCACTAATGTCTCAATATCAGACAAAGTGGTAATCAGGCCTTTGGGGTATTGTGGAAAATGTGAAGGGTGCCTGACCGGACTTTCCCATATTTGTTATAACATGAACTTCCTGGGTGCCGATTCGGATGGGTGTATGCAGGAATACTGGACAGTTCCTGCCCACATGGTATACAAGATACCTGATATGCCATTGGAACGGGCAGCCCTTGTGGAACCACTGGCTGTGGCTTGCCACGATGTTTCCATGAGCGGTCTTCAATTTGGTGAGACTGCACTGGTTATCGGTGGTGGGCCAATAGGACTGCTTATAGCAATGGTGGCTCGTGATGCCGGCGCAAATGTTGCTATATCAGAAATCAATGAGTTTCGGATTAATTTGGCAAAAGATCTTGGATTTGATGTGATTAACCCCATGAAAGAAGACCTGGTTAAAAAGATATTTGATATGACCAACGGGTATGGAGTTGATGTGGTATTCGAAGTATCCGGTTCTGAAATGGGAGTATCCACTATGACAAAGGTTGCCAAAGCACGGGGAAGGATTGTACAGGTTGCGATTTTTTCTGAACCGGCAGCCGTCGACCTTCGTACGGTTTTTTTCAGAGAACTTAGAATATTCGGTGCCAGAGTATATGAGCACAAGGATTATACGAGAGCCATCAACCTTGCAGCTTCAGACAGACTTCCCCTTGAAAGGATAGTAAGCAGAATTGAACCGTTATCCAGGTTGGGTGAAGTTTTGGAAGAACTTACCTCAAAAAATACAAATGACATGAAAGTTCTTATCCAATGCAGCGAATAGGACTGTCTGAAACATTGACCGCCCGTTAACAGTTAACTTATACCGGTTACAGTTAATTTATATCTTTAGGTGATAAATACGTAGATTAATAATGCTAAATTTAGTAAAATATGCTTGTACAGTTTTTACTAATAACATAGTGGAGTGACTTTATGAGAGAAATAAAACTGGTATTGGCTACGGTTAAATGGGATGAGGAACATTTACAACAGTTAAGGAATGCTTTTAAACCTGCCGAGGTTATTTGCGTGGACAGCAAGGATCACACTACTATTGAAAGTTTGCTTCAGAAGGTTGATGTGGCCGTCCTGGCGTCGGATTTGGACGAACGTTTTCTGAAGGCTCCAAACCTTAAATGGGTGCATTGTGACCATGCGGGACTGGATAAATCGGCTAAAAAAGAAGTGTTTGAAAAAAACCTGATTGTTACAAGCTCGGCAGGCAGGTCCGCTCCGGCCCTTGCAGAGCATGCATTATTCTTCATGCTGGCTCTTACATACAGGTCCGTGGATTTCTATAATGCCCAAAGGGCACATCAATGGGGTATAGAAGGCCAGAATAATTTAAGAGGCCTTTGCGGCAAAACCCTTGGAATAATAGGGCTGGGCAATACAGGTACAGAACTTGCGAAGAGAGCAAAAGCCATGGATATGAAAGTGTTGGCTTACAGGCGGAGAAATATCAATTGCGACGGCATAGTTGACAAGTTATACAGCAGGGAAAACAATGACACAATTGACGAATTGCTCATGCAAAGTGACTATGCAGTACTTGCGCTGCCCTTATCAGATGCGACCCATCACCTTATTGGGGAAAGGGAATTTAAACTGATGAAACCGACGGCTTATCTTATAAACATGGCGCGCGGAGCCGTTGTGAATGAAAAAGCTTTGGTCAATGCAGTACTTAATAAGGAAATTGCCGGGGCAGGTTTGGATACTTTTGCGGTAGAACCTCTTCCGCCGGAAAGTCCTCTTTGGGATTTGCCCAACGTTTTGATAACGCCTCACGTAACACCTCAGGTGCCGGACAGGACAGGTCGTTCGTTGGATATAATCCGTGAAAATATAAGGAGATACCGTGCCGGTGAACCTATGCTCAATCAACTGACCATTGACGACGTATATACAAAAAGAACCTAGATATCAATAATATAACGGAAGGTGGTTTATTATATGAAAAAACAAGCCTTTAACCCTTATCTGCCTTCGTGGGAATATATACCGGACGGCGAACCTTACGTGTTTGACGGCCGTGTGTATGTCTATGGTTCCCATGACCGCTATAATGGGCAGGCCTATTGCCTGAACGACTATGTCTGCTGGTCCGCTCCGGTGGATGATTTGGGCAATTGGCGCTATGAAGGAGTGATTTTCAGGAAAACCGATGATCCTGAAAACAAGGATGGAAGAGGATGCCTGTTTGCTCCTGACGTCACCCGTGGACCTGATGGCCGGTATTACCTGTACTATGTCCTGAGTAATAAGGATATAGTATCTGTCGCTGTGTGCGATACTCCCGCCGGCAAATATGAGTTTTACGGCTATGTACATTATCCCGACGGAACAAGGCTTGGCGAAAGGCCCGGGGATGAGCCGCAGTTTGACCCCGGCGTGCTGACGGAAGGGGACAGGACGTATCTTTATACAGGTTTCTGCGGACCCTGGGATAAAAGCAGAAGCGGCGCAATGGCCACCGTCCTCGGTCCGGATATGCTTACCATTATAGAAGAACCTGTTTTCATCGCTCCCAGCAAGCCCTACAGCGAGGGCAGCGGTTATGAAGGCCATGAATTTTTTGAGGCGCCTTCAATACGAAAGATAGGAGATACCTACTACTTTATCTATTCTTCAGTAAAAATGTATGAGCTTTGCTATGCCACCAGCAAACACCCCACCAAAGGCTTTAAATACGGCGGAGTTATAATCAGCAATAATGATATGGGCATTGATACATATAAACCTATCGATATGCCGGCATACTACGGTGGCAATAACCATGGCAGTATCGTTCAGATTGGCGACGACTGGTACATTTTCTACCACCGTCATACAAACGGCACAAACTACAGCCGCCAGGCATGCGCTGAACGTATTAGGGTACTTGAGGACGGAAGCATTCCCCAGGTTGAACTTACTTCCTGCGGACTAAATGGCGGGCCGCTGGTTGGAAAGGGAGAATATGCAACCTACATTGCATGTAACCTGTTCACCAACCAACCAAACCAGTATACCGGCGGAATGGGAGGCAACGGTTTCTGGCTGGATTCCCGCTTCCCGCGTATTATGCAGGATGGCCGTGATGGTGATGAAGAGATTGGCTACATATTCAACTTTACCGAATCGGCAACTGCTGGTTTCAAGTATTTTGAGTTTAAAAATTCCCGCCTCACCAGCATTAAAGTGCGCGGATATGCCAGGGGATACTTTGAAGTGAAAACCAAGTGGGACGGTGAAGTTTTGGGAACCATTCCGGTAGGCCACAATGCCGAGTGGTGGGTTGAAAAATGTGACATTCCTCTGCCGGACGGTGTCCATGCACTGTATTTTACTTACCGGGGCACAGGTTTCTGCGGTATGGCGTCGTTTACTTTGGAGTAAAAGGTATATAATACCGTCAGGTAACTGGATTAGGCAACCTGAGAAGGCACCCGGGGAAGACAACTGATAAGGCAACAGGGTAAGGCAAATATAACAGGTAAGGCAATACAACAAGCCCGGCAAAAATCAAGCCGGGCTTTTCTGTATACAGCTTTTTTGTATTGAAATTTTCTGCATTAAGACTGTTATTGATTTATACATGTAGGTCAGTTTTAAAAAAGGTTTTTTATATGTGTCTGGACTATATGTGTTATATTATGATTAGCAATAAATATCGTTGTTAAATTTTTGGAACATTCCAGGGAGGGGAATAATTATGTTAAAAAGAGAAGATGTTGAGCGGCTGCTGCCTGATGACGGCGACATGTATGACGTTATAGTGGCTGGTGGCGGCCCCGCAGGCATAGGAGCTGCTTTGGCTGCAGCAACCAATGGGGCCAGGACGCTCCTGTTGGAAAGAAGGGCCTTCTTTGGAGGTGTTGCAGCGGTTTCAGGATGGATGCCGATTAACAGGCTGTTTATAAACGGCCAGAGCCGGGGCGGCGTCCATGAATTGTTTGTGAATAAGATCATGAGCATGGGGCCTGATGCCTGCCGGCCGGGCAAGACATCCTGGGTTGACGGAGACGGACTTCATGTTCATCCTGATTATTTACGCCTGGCCGTTTTGGAACTTCTGGAGGAAACAAACTGCTCCTATTGCCTTCACAGCCCGGTAACCGGAGTGGAAATGGACGGAAAACGCATTGTGAAAGTCATTTGTGACGGCAAGTATGGAAAACATACATATGGTGCAAAGGTCTTTGTTGATGCCACTGGTGACGGAGATGTGGCATATTACGCCGGCGCTGAATACCAAGTAGGCCGTGAATATGACGGGGCTTTAATGCCTGTAACAGTAGGCTTTGTAATAGGAAATGTGGATGAGGACAGGTTGTTTGCTGCCCTGGATGAAATGGGCTATAGTACTTACACTGATATAATTAAAGGTGCATCTTCGGAAGGGTACAGTACATCCATATTCTACTCTTTTGACAAAACCACGATTCCCGGTGTTATTTCGGTAAATAACGGCGGTCAAAGCGATGTAGGTATAATAGATGCCACCAATATCAGGGATGTCAATGTGGCGCTGAGAACAGGGTTGCAGGTGGCCATGGATTTTGTCAGGATTGCCAGGGAAAAGAAGCTGCCGGGTTTGGAAAACTGCTGCCTGGTCCGTGTGGGCGCTGATATCGGCGTTCGTGAAACCCGCCGAATAATCGGCGATTATGTCATGACGTTGGAAGATGCCCAGGAAGGCAGGGAATTTGATGATGTGGTTGCCCGCCGCTACGGTACCATTGACCCGGGAGGGTTAAAGGAAGAGCGTGATTACCATGGGACAATAAAGAGCGGACATGCGTATCCATACAGATGTATGCTTCCTAAAGGTATTGACGGGCTGCTTGTGGCCGGGCGCTGTGCATCCTTAACACATCTTGGCCTTACGGTATGCAAGAGCATGGGCAATATGATGGGAATCGGGCAGGCAGCCGGTGTTGCAGCAGCCTTATCTGCTGAAAGGAATATCCTGCCGAGGGACCTGGACTACCGGCTTATTCAGAAAAGGCTCGAAGAAATGAACGTTCCACTGTAGAGGATGAATGCACGAAAGTATTAATAAAAAAGAAGGCTCTGAATTATCAGGGCCTTTTTATTTTTGCTTATTAAAGTTATTGTTCAATAAACTTGTATATGGACAAGTTGTATATGAACATGTATAGATGTATTAGTTGTGAATGTTCGGTAAAAAAATAACAAACTATCAATAAAAAATCGCATAAACACTGTATTTTCGACATAATAATACAAATAATTCTATTAGATAGCAGAAAATAATGGAAGTATACATGTTGACATACATGTTGTCCGGTGTTATAATTTTGTTAACTTAAACATATAAATTATTATGGGGTTAAATGAAATGGTAATAGACAGGGGCAGTAAAATACCATTATACAAGCAGATATACAACGATATCAATGATCGCATTAATAAAGGCGAATATGCTTTGGGAAGCATGTTGCCTTCCGAGAAGCAACTGTGTGAAATGTATGGTGTTCAGCGTGCCACTGTTCGCAAAGCTTTAGCCTTAATGGTTGAAGAGGGTAAAATCACCAAGCTGCAGGGTTTAGGTTCGAGTGTAACTTATCCCAACGAAACAAACGGGCAAAATGATAAAAAAAATCTGTTGTTTCTTATTCAAAGGGGAATGGATAATGAAGACCGTATTATCGAACCTTTCAATGCGAAACTGATGGCGACTTTTGATCACGAGTGTACCAAACGGGGCTTTTCTCTTCTGTACAAATCTTTTTCTTTGGATGATACCGCGGATGGACTTATCAAGACTTGCAACCCATGCGGAGTATTCTACACAAACTCACTGCCAACGGAGATCTATACCGGACTTTTACACAGAGGTATTCCTGTGATCCTTGTAAATTTCAGCCATCCATTTTATCCGTCAGTATGTTTGGATAACCTCGGTGCAGGTAAGATGGTGGTTGATTATTTGTGCGAGTTGGGACACAGGGAAATTGCTTTTGTCGGAGGACGAACGGAAACCCAGGTCCGGCTGGGCAGACTAAACGGATATAAAGAAGCCCTTGAAAAACATGGAATTCCCCTTAACCCGGATTGGATTATTGATTGCGGCTGGTCTATTGATGAAGGCAGGAGAGCGTTCAGGGAACTTTGTAAAAAAGGTAAACTTCCTACAGCGGTTTTTGCAGCAAACGATTCAATAGGTATTGGTATCATCATGGAAGCTACAAGTATGGGAATTTCCGTTCCGGATGATATTAGTGTCGTCGGTTTTGATAATATTAATCAATCCTCATACATAAAGCCGTCTCTTACAACGGTTGCCGTTGACTATGACCTGATGGCAAGAGCTGCCTGCATGTTAATGATAGACATGATTGATCAGAACAATCTTGACTTAAAAGTTAATGTTTACGTTCCTGTGAGTCTTATCGAGAGAGAATCTACCCGGCATATCTAGACTAATTACCATTTAGGTTTATTTCTGGAGGTAGATGAATATGACCAGAAGTGAGGTCCATCCGAACAAATCATTTAAGTATAAAGTCGTAAAAGACTGGAGGAGAAATAAACCCATTTATTTCTTAGCAATGTTCGGTGTAATATACTATATTATTTTCCACTATCTCCCCATGGGCGGCATATTAATGGCATTTCAAAGGTTTAAGCCGAACAAGGGTATCTTTGGAAGCGAATGGGTTGGATTACAATACTTCAAAGATTTCTTCAGAGGGGCATATGCCGGAAGGGTTATCAGAAATACTCTCATAATCAACTTGCTTGATTTGATTTTTGGTTTTCCGGCCCCGATTATTTTTGCCCTGTTACTCAATGAAGTAGGAAACAAAATCTTCAAACGCACAGTTCAAACCATATCTTATCTGCCCTATTTCATATCCCAGGTTGTCATTTGCGGAATTCTTCTGGATTTTCTGTCCCTCAACGGATTATTCAATGATATATTTACGGCATTGGGCATGGAAAGAACCGCTTTTATGATATACCCTCAATACTTCAGGGGTATATACGTAGCTTCAGGTATCTGGCAGTTTATGGGGTATGGAGCAATTATTTATTTGGCTGCTCTTTCGTCTGTTGATGTTCAACTGTATGATGCTGCCGTCATAGATGGTTGTAACCGTTTTCAGCGTGTTATTCACGTTACCATACCTGGAATTATGCCAACCATTATTATTATGATGATACTGCGTATTGGCAGTATGATGAGTGTCGGATTTGAAAAAATCATACTCTTATATAACCCTTCCATATATGAAACGTCAGATGTTATTTCCAGCTTTGTATACCGTTACGGTTTGCTGGAAGGGAATTACGGATACAGCACAGCTGTAGGTTTGTTCAATTCCGTTGTTAACTTTACATTGCTGGCTATCACCAACAAATTAAGTGAAAAATTTACTGAAGTTTCACTTTGGTAATTCGGGAGGGTATGACATATGATTCAATATGGCAAAAAAAGTCTGGGAAGCAAAATCTTCGATGCGTTTAACACGATATTGCTTGTAATAATCAGTATTATTACAATATATCCTTTTATTTACGTTGTGTTTGCCTCATTCAGCGACCCTTCCAGATTAATGGCACACAGGGGAGTATTATGGCACCCTTTGGGTTTTACATTGGGCGGTTACAGGTTGGTATTCCGTTCGGATGATATAATTAACGGTTACCTGGTTACCGCATTTCTGATTACTGTAGGAACCACATGCAACATGGTTATGACCACGGTATTTGCCTATGTACTTTCAAAGAAAAATCTTCTGTGGAACAGGGCTCTTACCATAATGGTTATCATCACCATGTATTTCAGCGGCGGCATGATTCCCAAATTCATGGTTGTAAAGTCACTGGGTTTATATGACAGTTTGTGGGCACTGATTCTTCCCAATGTCATCAGTACTTTTCTTTTAATTATCCTGCGTACCGCCATAAGGGGCGTTCCTGAAAGCCTTGAAGAGTCTGCAAGACTGGACGGGGCCGGTGAAATTACAATATTGGTTAAAATTATACTTCCAATGATTGTACCCACACTTGCAGCCCTGAGCCTGTTTACGGCAGTAGGTTACTGGAACAGTTGGTCTGAAGCCTTAATTTACATAAAAACGCCGGATAAATATCCCCTGCAGTTGGTACTGCGTACCATACTGATCCAAAACAACGCCACCAGTCAAATCGCTACAGCCGGATATTCCGGTTATCAGAGAGAAGAATACAAAAGACTCATGAAGTATTCCACGATTGTTGTCTCAATTGTACCGGTTATGTGTATCTATCCGTTCATACAAAAGTATTTCACATCAGGAATTATGATAGGGGCATTGAAAGGATAATATCATTCAATTATATACAAAAAATGGTATTATAAAATCCAATGTTAAGGAGGAAATACAATGAAAAGAAAACGTGCCCTGTTATTTTTCATCATTGCTACTCTTTTAATCACCATGACGTTTTCAGCTTGCAGGAAGGACAGTACAGATACACAGACACCAGACACTTCGGGAAAAACACCTGAATCATCCGGCACTTCTAAGCCTGCTTCGGAAGGACCTGTAGTAATAACTTATTACAGGCCTGGTGTGTCAAGAGCAGTTTTGACAGACTGGAATGACGCTGTATGGGTCCAGGAACTTGAGAAACGGCTGAATATCGACATTGATTTCCAGGGGCCTGCTACCGGCGATGATTACACGTCGGCCGCGCAAATTATGCTGGCAAGTGGTACACTGACAGACTTGTTCTATTTTAACTTCAATCAGTATGACGGTGGTCTTGCAGCAGCTATAGAAGATGGTGTAGCAATAAATATCGGTGAGAAATACAGAGATAAAGTACCCAACTGGTTCAAAATTCTTGAAAGCGATGAGAGAATCCGCAGGGCCGTTACGCTGGAGGATGGTACCTCAGCATTGTTCTGCCATGTTGAAGAAGACCTGAAACGTGGTGCATACTGGGGTTCCGGTATCCGGCAGGATTGGCTGGATAAACTGAATCTGCAGAAACCCACCAGTATTGACGAGTTGTATAGTGTCCTTGTAGCATTCAAGGATCAGGATCCGAACGGAAACGGCCAAAAGGATGAGATTCCTTTATGCGACTATTTCATACCCGGTTCCAACTTTATGTTTGCTATAATGGATATAGTTTCTGCATTCGGGATGTTGTACCAGGAACCTCAATTGGATCCGTATACAGGTAAAGTAACCTATTGGATCTTGGTGAATGACGGCGAGAACTTCAAAAAGCTCGTTACAACATTGAATAAATGGTATATGGAAGGACTTCTTGACCCCGAGTTCATGTCACAGGACGGCACGGCTCTGGATGCAAAAGTGGCCAATGACCTTGTAGGTGTAACTCATATATGGCCTTCTAACTTTAACAACTATAACAGAATGCTCAGGGAAAAGAATCCGAAAGCTACCTATGTAGGCCTCCCGGCTCTTAAGGGAGAAGACGGAATACCGTACGGCCCCAACAGTGCCATGGTACGTCCCGCCGCATCCACTGAAGGTACAGTTATAACAACCCAGGCTGAAAAAGACGGCACCATTGAAAAATGCCTGGAACTCATAAACTTCATGTATTCCGAGGAAGGAACAGATATCATTAACTGGGGAGTAAGAGGCGTTTCATACGATATAGATGCAAACGGGAAAAAATATTGGTTGCCTGCTGTAGCAAATGATCCGGAATATACAATAAACGATATGGTTAATAAGTATGCTCTTCCCACATTTGGTGCATGGCCCAAGATTATGAGCTATGAAGCATGGGCTTCAATTGAGCTGAATACTCCTGAATCAGAGGAAGCTCATAGACTCTGGGCTGAAGCTGATACCAGACTGCTTCTTCCCAACTTAACCCTCGGGGCAAGTGAATCATCGGATTATGCCAGAATTATGAATGATGTCAATACAGCCATTGCCGAGAATTTCATCAAGTTTATAATTGGTACGCGCCCATTGGACGAAGTGTCTGACCTTGTAAAACAGTGCAAGGATATGGGACTTGAAAAGGCAATGAGCTACTATCAGAGTGCATATGACCGCTATATGAGCAAATAATGCGTGAGCATGAATCCAAAAAAGTGTAAAGAGAAAAAGCAAGCTGTAGTCCCCCTTTACGGGATTGCAGCTTGCTTAAAACAATGGGAGATAAGAAAATATTAATTTTAACAAAATTACCTATTACTTTAAGGAGGATTAACATGCCTGATTATCACGTAGAGCTGGTTCCATATCAGCCAAAATATGAACCGATGCCACTGGAAAAACGCAAGGCTATACTACCGGAGAGAAGCGTGTGCAGCCTGATGCCGTCTGAAGATTATGCAGATTGTATCAGCACAGGTAACGGATTTCAGCGGGTAGACATCTTAGGCGATCCTTATAATGATGAACTTGCTTTCATGCAGGAGTTGCTGTACGCTCCGCGGTGGGCAAAGGCGCCTGAACCACCCGACCTGACAGGTATTATGCCTGAAGTTCGCCGGCTTTTGCTGGAAGGCAAGTTTAAGGAAGCGGGTGAACTGGTATATCAAAAACAGCTTGATGAAGGTTTCGGCCCTATGATGGGTAACTGGAACGGCAATATTGTTCCCCCGTCAAGCCTGCGCCTTCATGTGGCTTTCTGGCTGAGCGTCAAGCAGCCGGAGGCGGGAAAAACGAAAAACTACCTGCGCTGGCTTGACATGATGACGGGTAAAGTCACTGTACAGTGGGAGAACGACAAAGGCGAATTCAAACGGGAACTGTTTGCGGCATATAAGGGAGATGTTGTCGTACAGCGGTTCACGGCGCCGAAAGGTGAATTGAACGCAGATATAACTTTCCTGTTACCGAATACAATCAGGCCGGGCAGGTATGGGGGGAGAATGTTCGATATTGAACATTGCTCGTATGAACTTGATATTACAGAAAACCTGATAACATTAAAATGGGCATATAACCCGGAATATGGCCAGAAAGGCTATGTTTCAGTGCTGCGCTTTATACCGGAAGGCGGCAAAGCGGAGCGGACGGATAACGGCATCCGTGTAACCGGAGCTGACAGCCTTATCATTCTCTCCAAAACAGTAAAGTTTGAAGGAGATTTTACCTTTGAATGCGCAAAACCCGTAGTGGAAGAAATACTGGCTGTGGAACCTGATTTTGACGCACTTTTGGAGTATAACAGGGAATATGTGGGTTCGCGCATGAACAGGTCCCGGCTTTGTACAGGCAACAAGGAAGATTTCGCGCTTTCTGCTGAAGAATTGCTGACACGTGCATGCACTGACTCCCAGATTGATCCCATGCTGATGGACAAACTCTATGACATGGGCCGTTTTTATCAGATTATGGACACAGGTAAGATTCCTCCCATGTGGGGACAACACAATATCAATACCAATCTTCAGGTTTGCGCGGGAAACAATACAGGCTTGTTTGATGAAATGGATGTATACTTCAGGTACTATGAGAGCAAGTTTGACGATTTCCGTATAAACGCCCGGAAACTGTTCGGGGCCAGGGGCCTGCTGGCCAGTGTACATTGTGACTATGACTCAGGTCTTCTTTACCACTCATCTTTAACCTATCCCCATTTTTGCTGGACCGGTTGCCTTGGCTGGATTTATAACGAATTTTGGGGTTACTGGCTGGTTACAGGTGACAAGGAGTTCCTGAAAAACCGTGTCGTACCTGCTCTAAAAGAGATAGCGTTATTCTTTGAGGATTATGCCTGTGACCGTGGACCGGACGGACACGTAATATTCTATCCGTCTTTCTCACCGGAAAATCCTACGCCAAATCCTGATTATTCAACAGTAACTTGTAAAGATATCAGTCCTACCCGTATCAATTCGGTTATGGATATTGCCATCTGCAGGGAAGTGCTTGACAACCTCATTACAGCCTGCAGGATACTTGGCGTTGAAACTGAAAACATCCCTCACTGGGAAGCACAGCGGGCTTCGTTGCCCAGGTATCTGCTTGACGAAAGCGGAGGCTTGAAAGAATGGGCATGGCCTACAGTAGAAGAAAACTACAACCACCGCCATGTTTCACATCACTATGACGTGTGGCCCGGCCGTGCCGTAACACCGGAAAGGGAACCGGAGCTTGCAAAAGCTATCAAGATTTCAAACCGCAAGCGCGGGCAACAGGATGACTCAGCCCATGGTATCATCCACCGCTGTCTTACCGCAATACGCCTAAAGGATATTGAGGAAGCCGTACAGAACCTGTCACAACTGATTAATCACGGCTTTGTAACCAGTACCCTGCAGACCAGGCATTTCCCGTATCGCGGGCAGTTCCCGGACCTCCAGGGAGCTATGCCGGCCATCCTGCTGGAAATGTGCGTATTCTCTGAACCCGGCACAGTTGAGTTTTTGCCTGCCCTCCCGGATTCTCTCGGAAAAGGATCAATTGAGGGTATTTGGCTATATACCTGGGCGAAGCTGGAGCGCATGGATTGGAACGATAAAGGATTAAAGGCCATTCTTGTGTCCAATGAAGCCCAGAAACTCACCTTGCGCTGCAGGAGGAAAATCAAATCCTTCAGGATAAACGGGGTAGAGATGGAAGTAAACGGGGACCATACGGAATACGACTTCAAGGCAGGAGAAAAAGTGGAAGTTGAAATAGATTTTGAATAATAACGGGACGGTTCTTTTACCTTATCAAAAGCCCGGCAGAAAACAACTGCCGGGCTTTTATTCTTGGGATACAGTAATTATATAAAAGATTTGACATATGAGGGTAAAAATCACAGGAATTTAGTATATTAACAGCGAATACATGTGTTATATTAAAATAGGTAGGGATTGGACAGGCTGCCGTTATCGCGGTGGTAATAGTATTTTATGTATACAGGGAGGTAGTATAATGGTTAATTTTGAATTTGTAAATCCTACAAAAATAGTTTTTGGTAAGGATTCGGAAAAGAAGTTGCCTCAGGAAATTAAAAAATACGGCAATAAGGTATTGCTTCACTACGGTGGAGGAAGCATCAAGGAAAATGGGATTTATGATAAAGTGACTTCTATACTTAAAGAGGCAAATATAGAGTATATAGAATTGGGAGGAGTTAAGCCCAATCCAAGATTATCATTGATTTATGAAGGTATAAAAATATGCCGGGAAAATGATATTGACCTGATCCTTGCTGTTGGCGGCGGTAGTGTAATTGATTCTGCAAAAGGAATTGCGGTGGGTGTTCCTTATGATGGCGATGTTTGGGATTTTTATACAGGAAAGGCACTGCCGGAATCCAAAGTCCCTGTGGGCGTTGTATTAACCCATGCTGCAGCAGGCAGCGAAATGAGTTTCAGCAGCGTTGTTACTAATGAAGATGGTATGTTGAAGAGACCATTGGATCATGAGGTGCTTTACCCGGAATTTTCCATACTGAATCCGGAATTTACATATTCTTTGTCGCCGTATCAGACAAGCTGCGGGATAGCAGATATTTTGGCCCATCTGATGGAACGCTATTTTACCAATGTTAAAGCGGTAGGTATTACCGACAGGCTATTGGAAGGAGCCATGAAAAATCTTATTGATAATGCATTTGCTGTACTGGAGAATCCCCAGGATTATGATGCAAGAAGCGAGATAATGTGGACCGGCACAATTGCCCACAATAACCTGCTTAATACCGGAAGGATCGGAGACTGGGCAACCCATATGATCGAGCATGAACTCAGCGGATTTAATGATGTTGCTCATGGCGCCGGTTTAGCAGTAATTTTCCCGGCCTGGATGAAATATGTCTACAAGCAGGATATTGATTTGTTTGTACAGTTTGCTGTGCGGGTATGGAATGTTGAGCAGGATTTTTACAACAAAGAGAAAACGGCATTAGCCGGAATTGCCAAACTGGAGGAATTCTTTAAGGATTTAGGTTTGCCGGTTAGATTGAGCGAGATTGGAATTAAGGAAGAGCATTTTCAAACCATCGCCGATAAGTGCCGTACATTCCATGAAGATGATACTGTTGGAAATTTTGTTAAACTTACCAGAGAGGATATTGTGAATATACTTAAGATTGCAAAGTAAAATCAAAGGAAAGTAAATGAATATTTTGCTGTAGTAGGATGAAGATAGGCCTTATTAAATAATAAGGCCTGTTTTCCCATTTTTATACCTCATTTTGTTGCTAAGCAACCATAAATTGTTGCAATTCTTGATAGCGACCGCCATAGGGCAAATTAAGTTTTCTCCAGTCTTTTTCTCATTTGAAAATTTCTATGCGGTTGAATATTTAATCTATCGAACTTATACGTGAAGAAGTTATGTATGAATATTAGTTTTCATGCCGGATTTATATTTATAAATAGGGGAAAACATTATTTTAAGATAGAAATGTTTTTTCTAAACCATACTGTCTATTAGTGAGAGGTGGATATATGTGTTAGTATTAGCAAGATTTATAAACTATTGCTGATAAATTATTATTGCCCTCTGTAATATATTGGCATATAATAGTCAAGTCCAAAATAGTGTGTAAATTGCCTCGGTTGTTAAACAGCAGCCAGCCAGACACTCAATAACAATAAGCGTTTATGCCGTGAAAGCTAATGAGTTCATGGCATGTTTGGCTGATAGA
>Ga0134101_1000401_pt1 | contig 50973 bp, 27 predicted proteins | sample 12_3_2metaG_FD_94446 | JGI IMG/M metagenome (GOLD analysis project Ga0134101, IMG submission 94446) | Switchgrass degrading microbial communities from high solid loading bioreactors in New Hampshire, USA - 12_48_3.3_201_A2 metaG | ecosystem: Engineered > Bioreactor > Semi-continuous > Anaerobic...
ATTAAAATTAAAGCACTGAAGGGAGAATCATGTATGCTAAAATTTGACATTGTTGTTGTTGGCGGCGGTTTTGCCGGAACTGCTGCAGCAATAGCTGCCGGTAGAAGCGGGTGCTCTGTTCTTTTAGTGGAAAGAGGTAACAGTTTAGGTGGTGCTGCTTCAAATGGGTTGGTAAATCCATTTATGCCTAATAGAACAGTATTGGGAGATGCTCCTGAAGAAACGGAGCTTAGTCAAGGTATTTTCGCAGAAATCGTGAAAAAACTAAAAGAAATGGATGCAATGAAAGAATCCGGTGTATTTCATGAAGAATACTTAAAATTACTTTTAAACAGAATGGCCTTGGAGGCAAATGCAAATTTACTATATCATTCCTATTTGATTGATGTAAATAAAGATAATGGTAAAATTGGATCAATAATAGTGGCAAACAAGTCAGGAAAGATGGAGATTTTTGCAGATTATTTTATAGATGCAACCGGTGATGCTGATTTAGCTGTGTTAAGCGGTTGCCCATATAGATTAGGAAGAGAAAGCGACAACTTGTGTCAACCGATGACATTGTGTTTTAGAGTTGCAAACGTTGACTTGGAAAAATATAAAGCCGTGAAAGAAACTATTACGCCTTTGTACAACCAAATGCAAAAACAGGGCAAGATTAAGAATGTCCGTGAAGATGTTTTAATATTCCATAATATTGTAGACGGGGTTTTACACTTTAATTCAACCAGAATTGTGAAACGTAATCCCGTTGATGCCTTTGATCTTACGAAAGCCGAGATAGAAGCCAGGGAACAGGTTTTTGAATTATTTGAGTTTATGAAAAACAATATTGACGGTTTTCAAAATGCACAGTTACTTATGACCGGTTCTGCCATTGGTGTACGTGAAAGCCGAATGATAGAGGGGGAGTATGTATTAACCGGTGAAGACCTTATTTCATGCAAGAAATTCGAAGATTCAATTGCAATAGGAAATTATGACATTGATATACATAATCCGGAGGGTAGCGGAACAAGTCATTATTATTTTCCAAAAGGGCAGTATTATACAATACCTTATCGCAGCTTGCTTCCAAAAAATGTTGACAATTTACTTGTAACAGGGAGATGCATTTCTGTAACGCATGAAGCACAGGCATCCATTAGAATCATGCCGATTGTATGTTGTTTGGGTGAAGCAGCAGGTGTTGCAGCTTCCATTGCTTCAAAAAATAATATTTCTGTTAAGGAAATTGATATAATGCAACTAAGGGAACAACTTTTAGAAAGAGGGGCAAAGATATCATGATAAGTGACTGTTGCACAAGCGGGGGACGTGAAAACCAATATCATCAATTCAATATACTGTATAATGGATACGGTTCATATATTCCTAAATCTGTATTTTTCGAGCACAGATTTTTAGTTGATGAATATTATTCCAAAAAACAAAAGCTACAAGGCTAAGAGCCTGTAAACTTGTTTCGGGCCACATCAAACTCGCTACCGCTCAAACAGGTGATGTGGCTACTCCTCCACTGCGTTAACAGGCTCTAAGCCTTTTCGCAATGTTTATTCCATAATATTCATCAACTACATTACTGCACTTTTCAGGCCGCATTAACGCAACGTTATAACTCTTTATCCATATATGAACGGCATCCATAATATATGATGGCATTGCATGAAAACCCGCTCTCTTGTGCGACAGCCCCATGATAATGAAATTGTTATTATGGGTTTATGCTGATCAAAACCCATCCAACTCTTTGCTTTTCCATCCTGCTTTCAAATAATTCCCGTTGGCAGGGCAGAGTTTTCTCAGATATGCGGCGGAATAAAGATTAATGAGGTCAAAATATTTTCTGTTTTGGTAGGAATCCTGGTCGGAATAAGTTCCTTCCCACATTAAAGATGCGGCATACAAAATGAATGCAATGTTGGAATGGATGGTATGCCATGTTGTTAATAAAACTCCAAAAAGATTTTGCTGGATGGTTGCTTCCGTCAAAGCCTTTATATTGGGTACATCCAGCCAAGGTGAAACAATGACTTGAAAGCCTTTTTTCTTAAAATACTCAGATGTTTTACATTGTCCTTCTTGAACGCGGTATTGCCAGTCGTTGATAATAATATTTTTATCCATTTTGTTTAAAATCTCTTGAATTCCTTGTATGTCACTTGTTGCTGTATATGTGCTTTCCCATTCTTTTCTTTCAAGAAGGTTGTCACCCCAGATGATAGGAATCCTGTTGTATTCCTGCAACTCCTTTGCCAGTCCGTTTAAATAGTTTAATAACAACTCGCTTTTATTATGCTTACGACAAATAGGGCAGGTTGCAAAGGTATAAGCTTCATCACAGCCTAAATGAAAATATTTTCCCTCTCCACAAAGTTCTATCAGTTCTTTTCGGACGTTTCTTAGTATGTCCAGTGTTTTTGGATTGCTTAGACACCATGTCCATCCGTCAGGTTCAAAAAGCGTTTGTAATTTAGGATTTTGGTCTAAAGCGGTATGTCTGCCGTACTTGCATCTTGACTGAGCGGCGTGGCCTAAATGGTTAAACATAGGAATAACTTCCATCCCGAGACTGTGTGCATCATCAATAATTGGCTTAATTTCCTCTTTGGTATATGCACATTCCCATCCAAGTTCTTTTAATGTATCATATTTTAATGTACCCCAAAATTCAATGACGATATGGGAGTATTTTGCAAACCCTGCAAGGCGAACCGCTTTTCTTAAAAAATCTAACGTGGTCTCTGGAAAAACACATAAATGTATGCCTCTAAACTTAAGGACAGGACGGTCGTAAATATTACAGCATGGAATGTAAAACGCTAACTCACCGTCATTGTCCTCTTTAAAATGGATCATTTGAAGCACTGTGGAAAAGGCATGAGCAAATCCTTTTTCATCTGTATATCCAATGGAGATGCAATTGCTGTTAACTTGAATTTCATACTCATATTGAGTTGGTTTAGGTGTTAGGGAACAATTGCCGGTTGTTGAGAGATATGCAATGTTTTCATGTGTTTTTATTTTTTGAATGGTCAAAGTGGAAACGCCTGCGGTAAATTGATTCCAGAGTTCACATAATAGGTTATCATGTTTGATTGTATCACTTAACGTTAACATCACATTTTGTTTAAAATGAAAACTGCCTTGTTTTTCTTCAATTTTGGACGGTGTAGGAAAGATAAACAATTTTATTCACTCCTTTTATGACAATTTTACCGGCTTTCCGGTTCGAATGCTTTCATAACAAGCATTCATTGCTTCAATGGTTTTTTTATGCCGTCTTAAATGAATTTTAGGAAGTGTATGATTTCTAATGTTACTGATGAATTCGTCCATTAACCCGACCCATTCGTCAAAATAGGTATACCTTACGGTATAGCGGTCATTGGGTGCGCCGTTATGGTATACATTGGGACCGAAGCAATCTGCCATGATGGTTCCGTTTTCCCCGTTGATGATAATATTTACTTCCATACGTTTGGGGAAAACTTCCCAACCAGGTCCCGGCACTTTTATACGTTCTTCCATTTTAGACCAGGAAGGATCCAGTGAAAAAACGGTACCGTTTTTCATTTTACCTACTACGGTCAGCATGTCTTCTACTTCAATATCAGGACGGATATTCGGAGCAACTTGTGCAAAAATGGTGTCAAATTCACTACCGGTTAACTCTTGTACCAAGTCAAATATATGAGGATGATCGCATAATGCACCGCCTCTAAAGCGGTGCTCACCTTCTCTTAAGGGAATTCTTTTGCCGTAGCTTTTTTCAGGTATTCCTTGCCAGGGAAATGCCCAAACAGGGGATAATGTTACATTGGTTGCCTGAAAAGATAAAATCCTTCCTATGTTTTGTGATTTTACAAGTTCTTTTATCCTTGTTACAACCGGATTATAGTGTAATTCAAGTTCAATTTGGCAGACTACGTTATTTTTTTCCACCATATCAATCATTTCATCATATTCTTCCATATCAAATGACGGGATTTTCATGGAAAGAATGTGAATGCCCCGTTGAGCACAAAGCTTCATTTGGCGTAAGTGCTCAGAATTTTCACTGGCAATGATGACTGCTTCTATTTCAGGATGCGCATCTAACATTTCTTCATCACTGTCATAGCAAGGAATGTTGTCAACACTGTTTAAAAACAGTTTTTTTACTTCGTCGTTGGCGGTAGAAATCGCTACCCAGTCTAAATTCACATTTTCTTTCAGTACCTGATAGTATTTTCTTGTATGACCGTGGGTCATGGACATCATAGCGATTTTTAACGGCTTCATTCTTTTCGCCCCACTTTCATATTACATACTTTTTCTGCAGATAAATCTGTCAGAACAATTAATTGATTCAGTTTGTTTGCACTTTCGATAAGTTCTGCTGTTAAAGAATCATTTTTTGCCACTTCAATAGCCTGACGGATAAAAGCAACATCTTCTGCATTTAATCCGAAGAGTTCAAAGTCGACATCCGTGTATGTGGTAGGATGTTTGTGGTTTTCATACACATAAACGGATTGCTGGGGAATTTGAGTATCAACCACTCTGTCGCAGGCGATTCCCCTTTTTGATATAATTTCATGTTTGTCAATCGGAACAGCCTCTTCACAAAGTGTAACAGCCGCTTCAACGGTACATATAACACCGTTTTCTAATTTAGCAATAATATTAGCGGTGCGACTGTTCTTAAATGCCATGATTTCTACAACTTCGCTGCCGGTAAACCATTGGCAAAGATCAAGTTCACGGTATATGACGTGATTTAAATCAACATTCTTTTTGTCGATTCGGCAGGCCTTGATTGTACTTATATCCGCAAGTGTTCCGTCGCGAACCATATTTTTCAGTTCAATAAACCGCCGTTCATGACGCCACGGTAATAACGGTATTTCTTTACCGTCAATTATGATTTTATTATCGGAGGAAATCTGCACGTCCTTATTTATTTGATATTTCTCTAACAGAGCGTTTAATTTGTCTTGTAATACCATTTTGATCGCTCCTATAACATTTTGATTCTTGATTTGTACTTCTTGATATAAGCGGCATTTTTTTGGTCGCCGCCGGGGGTATTAGCGCTGGACCATATAGGCGGAACAATTCCTCTGTCAAGGCACTGTTTTACGGTTTCGATTTCAAGCAGATGTGCGATATAGAAATCAATAATATTGGATACGGGAGCAATAGGAGTGTCCAACCCGGGTACTGTTACAACGGCATCGCCTACCGGATTAAAGTCGTCAATGCATACATCGGCCAGGTCAAATAAATTCTTTTTGGACGGGTGACGAATAAAATGGTCTTCCGGCATTTCATTTTGCCAATACGAACTTGAAACGGCAATGATTTTTACTCCGCTTTTCTTTGCTTCCATTGCAGCATCAATGGTAGCGGCGTTTATGCCGATATTATGGAAGAGAATTAAAACATCGTCTTTTTCCAGATCGTAATATCGAATAATTGCACTTCCGTAATTCACCGTTCTTTCGAGCTGTAAATATTTTAATGCCTGGTTGAATACCGAGAGTCCTGTTTCCATAATGGGATTAATGTTGGAGAATCCTCCTGCCCGGAAAAACATTTCACCCATGCAAAGTGTGGTATGTCCTCCGCCGCCGTAAACGTGTATCAGTTTGTCTTGCGCTATGGCATCAGCCATAAGTGAAGCGGCTTTTTTTATGTTTTCTTCCTGGGTTTCATTGACTTTTTTAAAGTTTTCCATTAACTTTTCAAAATAACCGAGATCATTCATTTTTCATTCTCCTTTCCATACTCTTTTATAGTTTCTTCCAATATGATCCCATAGTTCAATGGGGTCTTTGGCCGCGACCGAGGTACCGTAGCCTCCACGGTAAGTCCAGGTTGCAAGGCGGTCAATACCAAGCTCTACATATAAATCAATAATACGGTCAATTTGTGAAAAATCCTTAGGACGTTTGTAATATCCCATCAGCCATCTTTCGGATTCTTTTCCGTATTTTTTGGCCATTTCAACCGTCCGTTTGGTGATATCGATAAAAAAGCTTTCAGGTAAATCCCAGTCGATGATGGTTGTTGAGAATACGTCAAAATAAGGACAGGAAGCAACCATATCCCAATTATCGTAGCCACGGAGTTCCGTCACATAATAGGTGTTAATGGTTGCATGAACGCAACAGGTAATTTCCAGGTTTGGATTGATTTCTTTGAGAACCCTTGATGTGTCTGACAAAGTGAATAATGCTTCTCTCCATCGGAATTGTTTTACGTCGTCATTCATAAATTTAGGCATTTCATAACCGTAGTAATCTTTAAATTTTTTCATACATTCCGGACATCTGCAGGTCCAGTCATCTCCTGCACCGCCCGTAATGGAAGCATAGGATTTGGGATAAGCATAATGCGGTTCATCCCAGAAGAAACCGTCAATATCCGTTTCTCTTGCAAGTTTTACACACAGTCCTTTGAAATAGTCCCTGAAGGAATTTGTAACAAAGCAGGCTGCGTTTAAAACCTCGCCTGTATATGCGGAAACTTGTCTGTGATGGATATTATTTTGTAAAAACAAACTGACCTGTTCACCGCCGAAATATTTTCCGATGCCCCAAGTATCTGCAATGACGCGAAGACCGACTTCATGTGCCGCTTTCACAATGTTGTTTATGTTGGGAAACCAAAAGTCCATGTCAAATTCCGTGATAGCCAGGATTACCGTGTCACAGCCGTGTTCTTTCATCTCTTCAAAATCTTTTTTGGCATGCTCCACATAGTTCAATCCATAATAACTTACGGCAGTGTGTTTTATGGCCATTATACCCCTCCTTTTTAACTTGTTACAATATTTCTTTAAGTGACATTATGGTATTATTGAATAAAGCCTCCTTTCCTTAACGATTGATTTCACGTAAAATGTTATCAAATGCAGATGGAAATGTGAACCTAAATTTTAGAACAAAAGGTTTGAATTTCCGAACTTGACTTATTGTTTAACCAGGCTTATAATGGCCTTGATGGAGGTGATCACGTGATTTTTTCAGAATCCTTTCCGTGTGTCAAGATTTTATCTGTCCTGGAATTGAGTTGGGAGGCTGATAAAAAATATGCGAAGCCCAGACCCTTTCATGCTTTGTCCTATCGCATTGTGGGAAATGCCACTTTTACCCATGACAATATTGCTGTGCAGGTCAATAAAGGGGATATTGCATATGTTCCGGCAGGCTTTGACTATGAAATTGATTCCCAGGATGAACATTTGTTTGTAGTGCATTTTTCCATATACGATTATACAACCGATAAAATGGAGGTTTTTACCCCTACCAATACCCATATCTTCAAAAGGTTATTTCAATCTATGTATACGACTTGGAACAGCAAACAAATAGGTTATCAATATGCGACAACCTCATTATTTTACAGAGTCATGGAACAAATTCACAAGCAGCATACCGAACGTTGCCTATTGTCCTCATCGGAGAAGATGAAATTTGTCATAGATTATATCCATGAACATTTTACCGACAGAGACTTGTCGGTCTCCCTTTTAGCCGAAATGGCGGGAATGAGTGATACGTATTTTAGAAAATTATTTGTCAAACATTTTTCGGTGACTCCGTTAAAATACATTAATAATCTTCGTATTTCCTATGCGGAAGAATTATTGTGTTCAGGCTATTATTCCATAGAAAGCATCGCAGAAAAGACCGGCTTTTCGGATCCGAAGTATTTCAGTACGGTGATAAAAAAAGTAAAGGGGTGCCCCCCTTCAAAGCTCTACAAATAATGGGATTTTATTTAGAATTTACTCTTTAAATATTCGGTGGCGGTTTTATTGGTATACTTTTTGAAAAGCGTGGAAAAGTAATGGGCATTGTCAAACCCGACGATTTGTGCTACTTCGTAAATTTTATATTCACCGTTATCCAATAATTCTTTTGCTTTTTTTATTTTTACTTCATTAATATAGTCAATGAGGTTTTTTCCTGTTTCCTTTTTAAAGATTCTGCTGGTGTGTACGGGACTTAAGAAAATATGAGACGCTACGTCTTCTAAAGTAATTTTTTTCTGATAATTTGCATGAATATAATCGATTGCCTTTTGAACATGTTTGCTGATGGTTTCTGTATTGAATTTTCTGTTATTTTTAATGATGTTGTCAATGGAAAGTTTTAATACCTCGTTTAAATCGTCAAAGTTATCGCATTTTTCAATCAGGGTTTCCAGATTGGTAATATTATTAGGAATATCCTTTTGCATGGTGGCATTTAAATCCTGCCTTAATTCATTGATGTGCAGGAATATTTGTGTGTAAATACGGCGGATAAATTTTATATCAGGGTTTGCAAGGCACTTTATGGTCTCTGTGAATTTTTTCAAGTAATTGCTGATTTCCAGTGAATTATAATTATCAATAGCACTTATTAAATAGTTTTTTAATTCCAATAATTTATAATGGATGTTGTTGATGTCTTCAAAAGAGCTAATGCTACTGTAGGATACAATAATGTTATTATCAATGTGTTTTGCGTAGGATAAGGCTTTTTTGCACTCCTGATATTTTACGTAAAGGCTTGTTCCTCCGTTTCCTTGAGAACTCAGGCCGATATTGATATGAATATCTTCATATTTACTCTTTATTTTATCAATTAGTTTGGTACCCATGGATAAGATTAATTTTTCAGAATAAATATTCAGATCGTTTTTCAAAATTACCACAAACTTTTCACAATCAAGGAAGATATGGTAAAAGTTATCCGTATGCCCTACCAATTGCTGAACTATGTAAAGAATATCGCATTGAATTAGATACATGTCTTTATTGTCTTTTTTGTTCTGAGTATCTTGTATTTCAAAGAGAATCAAGTAAAACTTATGAATATTGATATCGTTTAATAAGAGCGCTTCTTTTGAGTCCAACGAGTTGCGGGAGGCAATACCGTATATCATATCCAGTAATATTTTTTGGCGGATGTAAGGTAAATTTTGCATTAACAATGCATTTAATTTTTCATTTTCAGCCTGTTTGCTTTTTTCTTCTTCTATGCATTCAATGGCATTTTTAATATTCCGAATCATTTCCTGTGGTTGTATGGGTTTTAATAAAAGAGAGAAAACATTTAAATTTACGGCTTGATGGGCATATTCAAAATTTCGATATCCGGTTATGACGATCATTTTTACTGAAGGAAGGAAAAGTTTTATTTCTTCAATCATTTCAAGGCCGGTCATTTTATTCATGCATATGTCGGTTATGATAATATCCGGTTTTAAATCTTTGGCTTTTTTTATTCCTTCAATAGCATTCTCTGCCTCGCCGCAAACCGTGCAATCAGGCAAATTGGATTGGATGGTTTTTATCAGTGATTTACGAATAAGTTCTTCGTCTTCAACAATTAGTATATTATACATAGTAGATTCCCTCCGTTTTTACATATTTTTGATTTTAAATCGAACCGTCACTTTTGTAAAAAGATTTTGTGAACTTTCAAGTTTAAGCGAATAATCATCGCCGTAAAGCAATTTTAGTCGTTTGTTCACATTGATTAATCCAATGCTTGTGTGATTGGAAACCGTATTCGTTAAAAAGATTGCGTTTAACTTGTCTACTTCTTCTTTACTCATTCCCACACCGTCATCCGATATGGTTACAACCAAATCGTTATCAACAATTTTTGATGTTATTTCAAGAATACATTTTTTCTCGCTGGGAAGAATACCGTGATGGATGGCATTTTCTACAATTGGCTGCAGTATCAGTCTTGGAATCAGTATAGGCCTCGTATTATCTTGAATGTTTTTGATGACTTCAAACTTATTACTGAAACGAACCTTAAAAAGATAGATGTAATTATCCAAATGTAAAATTTCCTCGTCAAACGGAATGAAGCGGTCATCCCGCCCGATGCTTTGCTCAAAGAAATCGGCAAGTGAGGTAATCATTTTGCTGATTTCCGGTACTTCGTTTAATTGAGCCAAACTGTTGATGGATTCCAAAGTATTAAAGAGGAAATGGGGATTTATTTGCGACTGCAGCATTTTTAACTCTGCTTCCTTTAATGCCATTTCGCTTCGGTAATTTTGATTGATCAGGGATATAATTCTGTTTGTCATTTTTTCAAAGCTGTTATATAAAGTGCCGATTTCATCCTTTGCCTTAAAATTGTTATTGATAAATTTTTTGTTTTCCTGCCAGTTATCCATATAATCCGCAAGGTAGTGAAGGGGCTGACATACATTTCTTTGTACATAATTGGTAAATAACAAAAGTAAAACGGAAGAGAAAAAACATAATAAAATGATGCAAAGAATCAAGTAATAAGAATCCTTGTAAAGTTGTAAATAATTAATCTGACATAGGATATAACATTCCATTTCCGGAATGTGGTTATACATAATTACATGATGTTTGGATCTTATGATACCTTTCTTATTCGTTGATATTTGCAAAAAGTCATCAGGAGATATTTGGACATCAGAAAAATTGCTTTTATATATGCAGGTTTTATTTTGTGAGACAAGAAAAAAGCTTTGGGCATTTTTGGTTTCGTATTGCTGGATTAGATTTTTAAATATGTCCTGAGATACTTTCAATATTAATAGGCCTTCATGCTGGTAAGTATAGGGATTATTAATGGTTCTTGCAAAAAATATATCTTTTATTTCATTATTGGAAGTATTGAAATACCAAAAAGGTTTTCCGTTTTTTGTTTTGGCGTATTTTTCAATTTCAATATAGCCAATGGATTTCGGGCTATATATATTATCTTCTTTTTTGGAGGTGGTGAAAACCTCATTTCTTATTTGGAGGCTGACCGCTTCGATTTCCTGGCGGGATAAAATTAACTTTCTGATGGAATTGTGTATTTGTTTTTTTTCTTGACTTCCTACCGGATAAGTGGAAGTAGCACTCATCATAACAACGTTAAAAATATTATTATCATACAGTAATTCTTGAGAAATATCAAGAATACCGTTGGAATAATCCACAAGTTTTGATGATATGGAATGAAAAACGGTTTGAGTATAGTTCATGGTCAGATTGTTAATAACCTTAACAGATATACTAAGGGATATTGCCCCGATAATTAATATAGGAATCAGTACTTGACCAATGGATAAAATAAATATTTTTTTAATAATCGGGTAATTTTTAAATGAGTTTAGCAGTTTAAACACTTTAATCCATCCTCGCATTTTAATTATGTATTTTATTGGATAATGTAATTGCTTCATTCCATATGTAAGAAGCATCAACCGTTCCATTAATAACATTATTAAATTGTGATTTTATAATGGATTGCCATACCATTTGGTCAATAATGTTGTTTGGCATGGGGGTAAATTCGGAAATACTGTTGATTAAAAGATTTCTTTTGGTAATCAGACTGCTGTTGGGGACCTTTGAAGGAGGGATTTTAATGGCAGTCATATACATGGTATTTTTATAAAATTCATTGGTAGTATCAGGAGAAGTTAAATATTTCAGAAATTTTATGACCTCCTCTTTCTTTTCGGTATAGGCCGATTGGCTTACAAAGAATGTGGATTCTCCTGCACCGAATATCATGGGGGAAAAGGAATAAAATTTTTGTTTATCCGTATTCAAATATTTTTTATCAATCAATGGATGGGTATTGATTGCCGGGAACGGTATGATTTCTACGCTGTCACTGTCAATATATTTTGTTGATATCAACGAACGACTGTTTTTATCATCCATATTTTCAATATCACCTATAAAGCTGCTGTCTTCAACAATCATGGCTGCGGATTTTTCAAGGAATAATTGTTTGGATTCTTTTCGTCCCATATTTTCAAAGTTTTTAGGAAATGCATTTAAGTCTTTCAGTTCTTTCACATATGAAAATGCTTCAATATAACTTTTATCAACAACCATATTATTAATGGCATGCTCCAGGTTTAGATATCCTCCTAAGGAAGCAACGATGGCTTGATATAATAATAAACTGTTATCCTGTGAACCAAAGGCTATGGGAATGATATGGTTATTGGCAAAAGTAAGAACGGCGGTTTTTAATTGGTTGTAATCGGTTGGAATTTGTACATTGTATTGATTGAAGAGATCGGTGTTGATATACATGGCAATATAATCTACTTCTGTGGGAATTCCGTATATTTGAGAATTAGTTGTTACGAAATGGATAATACTTTTATCGATGGAGTTGTGCCACTCTACGTCATTTTGCAGTTCTGCATTGAGACCGGCAATTTTGTTGTTGATGAAAAGAATTTTAATATTGTTGTTGGGAAAGGTACTGATAATATCGGGTTCATATCCGGAGGCAAAGTCAGTTTGCATTTTTATATAGAAGTCTTCATCATATAAAGAAATGTTTACAATATGAATATTTGGGTTGTTCTCCATATATTTTTCCAAAAGACTGTTTAATGTTTTATTCTTAATGTTTTGATCGCCCCAACTGTTCAAAATGGTAATGTTTACCTTTTTTGCGTCTGAATCTGGTTCGGCACTGATTGAATCTTGATTGAGAAGTGTGATATTAATAATGGCTATAATAATGAGAGAGGCAATAAGAATCAACGAAAAGGCGGAAAAAACATAAAAATATAAATTGTAATTTTTTACTTTCATGGTCTTTACCTCCTTGATTAACCATATCTACGATTAATCATTTGAGATATCTTGGAAATTCCTTATTATAACAAATTATATAACAGGAAGAAACATTGTTCAAGTATAAATTTTTGCTGTGATGTTCAAAAAATTAACTTCTATGATCGCTTTTGAAATTTGTGAGATGATAAAAATGCAAACCATTTTCTAAAGATATTTAATTTAACAAAAAATCGAACCATGCTACAATGTTTATGCAAAAAACTATAAATCATGTAAGAGGGAGTTTGTATACATGTTGGAATTGCGGACTAAAAAGCATTTAATGGATGGTTCAGCCAAAACAAAAGTGAAAAAGAAGAAACCTTATTCAAAGTATTTCAGGGAAAATTTAGAGTACATATTAATGGTAGCTCCGGGGTTTATATTAACGTTTATTTTTTCGTACATTCCTATGTTTGGGATTATTGTGGCATTTAAAAATATAGATTATAAGAAAGGAATATTTGGAAGCCCTTGGAATGGTTTTGAAAATTTTAAATTCCTTTTTCAGTTTCCGGATGTAAAAATTATTGTACGGAATACCATAGGATATAATTTGGTTTTTATTGTTTTGGGAATTGTTGTACCGGTAACTTTTGCCATTATTCTAAGTCAGATCAGAAATAAACTTGCTTCAAAATTTTATCAAACGGTGATGTTTTTGCCTTATTTTCTATCGTGGATTATTGTCAGTTACATAGTATATGCCTTTTTAGCATATGATTTAGGATTAGTGAACAAAGTTATTCTAGCACCTCTTGGCATTGATCCGGTTGATTGGTACGGAAAGCCTGAATACTGGCCGTTTATTATCATATTATTGCACACATGGAAGACGGCCGGGTATTCAACTGTAGTATATTTAGCAGCAATTACAGGCATCGACCACGAGCTATATGAAGCAGCTTCAATTGACGGCGCTACGAAAAGGCAGCAAACATTTTGTATTACAATACCTTCCATCTCAACAATTATCATTATTATGCTTATTCTCGCCATTGGTAAAATATTATCCGCGGATTTCGGCTTATTCTTTAATGTTCCTTTGGAACAAGGTCGGCTTCTTCCTGTTACAAATGTTATTGATACTTTTGTTTTTAGGGCTCTAAGAATAAACGGTGATATTGCAATGTCATCAGCTGCAGGGCTTTTGAAATCCGTTATAGGTTTCTTTTTGGTCATGGTTACAAATAAAATTGTAAAACGGTATGATGAGTCAAAAGCGTTGTATTAGTTGAAAGGATTGGTATTTATGAAAAAGGCTAACACCATTTCAAAATTCAATCAAATATCTTCTTTTACCAATGCGGTTTATCATTTCATTTTTATCATTGTCACCATTTGTTGTTTGTATCCGGTATTGCTTGTAATAGGGATATCGTTTACCGAGGAAGACAGTTTGAAAACGTTTGGTTATAGTGTTATTCCGAAGGTAATAAGTTTTGAATCCTATGCCTATGTGTTAAGGAATTCAGCAACCATTTTAAATGCTTATAAAGTAACCATATTTGTGACGATAGTGGGAACCATTTTAAGTGTTGCGGGAACGGCACTGTATGCCTATGCTATTTCCAGAAAAGAATTTCGGTACAGAAAATTTTTCACTTTTTTTAAGTTTTTTACCATGCTTTTTAGCGGCGGATTGGTACCATGGTATTTGGTTTGTACCAGACTTCTTCGTATAAATGACACTATTTGGGCATTAATTTTACCGCCTTTGATTAGTGCATGGAATGTTATCATTATGAAAACGTTTTTTGCTACAACAGTTCCGGATTCTATCGTGGAGTCCGCCAGAATTGACGGAGCTTCGGAATTTACAACCTTTATCAGAATTGTTTGTCCTATATCCCTGCCGGGACTTGCAACCATTGGATTATTCGTAACTTTAAGTTATTGGAATGATTATTGGACCCCTTTAATGCTTACCAGTAAGCCGAACTTAGCAAATATTCAGTTGTATTTATATAATATTCTGAAAAATATACAAATGCTTCAGGATACTACAAATGTTATCAGCCAGCAAGCTTCCGGAGAAGCCATAAAACGGTTGCCGCAGGAAGGGGCGCGTATGGCAATATGTGTATTGGCAATAGGGCCGATTATTTTTGCTTATCCGTTTTTCCAAAAGTATTTTATACAAGGGCTTACGATAGGAGCCGTGAAAGGTTAAATTATTCATTTTCAAAGTAAAAATTAAAAGTAAAAAGGAGTTGGCGTAACATGAAAGTAAAAATGAAAATTTGGACGATTTTTTTGATTTTAATTTTATCCGTTGGGTTATCAGCATGTAATAACAAAGCAGTCAATAAAAAAGAAGATGAAGAAACGTATCAAATTGATTGGTATTTGGTAACCAGTCAGGTTCCGGTTCCTTCGGCTCAAGAAGCCGTTGAAAAGGTAGCCAACGAATATTTAAAGGATAAATTAAATGTGACCTTGAAAATGCATTATTTGGATTGGAGCGCTTATTACCAAAAAATAAATGTTATGATTGCCGGTAATGAAAAATTTGACATCTGTTTCACACATTCTAATACATTTAAAATCAATGCGGCTAAAAATGCATATTTACCTCTTAATGATCTAATCGATAAATATGCTCCTAAAACCAAGGAAATGTTAGGAGAAGAGTTTTTAAAAGGTTCACAGATTAACGGAATTAATTACGGATTACCTGCCAATAAGGATAAAGGCAGTCATTTTGGAGTATTATACAGAAAAGACCTTGCAGAGAAATATAATTTGATTGAGCAGCTAAATGCGGTAAAGGATATGAATGATATTTACCCTATACTGGATATTATTAAGGAAAATGAACCGGATATTTACCCTCTTAGAGAGGCGGATGCATATTCTGTTGCAACCTTACTTGATTTTGATGTCATCGTATTCCCGGGAGCCTTTTATCCTGATGCAGAAGACGGAAAGGTTGTTAATTATGTAGAAACGCCGGAATTTATGGAAGCAGCTAAAATAACACGTAGGAATCAGTTGGCCGGATATAACCGCAAAGGGGATGTGAATGTTAACAACAACGAGGATTACTTTATGGCATTTGCTACTTTAAAACCTGGTAAAGACAAGGAAGTAAGTGCATCTCGGAAATATGAATATGTACAGATTGATTTGACCACTCCTCGAATGAGAAGTAAAGATACAATAGGTTCATTGATGGCTATTTCGACTACATGTAAAAGACCTGAAAAAGCAATGCAGTTTTTAGAATTGTTTAATACGGATAAATATTTAAACAATTTAATTGTTTACGGTTTGGAAGGAGTCAATTATACAAAAATAAATGAAAATATCGTTCGGCCTATACCGGATAGCGGATATGGAAACGCAGGTATGCAATGGATATTTGGAAATACTTTTATTAATTATTTGGTTGAAGGAGAAGATCCGGATAAATATAAGAAGATTGAAGAATATAATAAAAAGTTGAAAAAATCAGATGCATTGGGCTTCAGCTTTGACTCCGAGCCGGTTAAGGCAGAACTTGGCGCCTGTCAAAATATTTATGATGAATATAACGGAGTTATTTCCAGAGGACTGGAGGATCCGGAGATTGTCATACCGCAGTACATTGAGAAATTAAAAAGGGCAGGCTCGGATAAAATTATTGCTGAAATGCAAAGACAATACGATGAATGGGTAGTGAAACACGGTAAATAAAATTTTAATCTATCAGGAGGAGTATTTCATGCGATTTCATGTTTTGCGCAAAGTAATTTGTATTTTTCTGATAATAGCATATATGATAAGTTCCGCTTATTCCTATAATATTGTTAAGGCTGGAGGTTTAAGTACTATTGTACAGGAGTTTTATTCTGATCAATGGAGAGTAGCGGGCGAATTCGGTTATACATGGTCTTTTATCAATATACCGTGGATAGGAAGACAGACTTTGGAATATTCGGTAGGTTTGCCGGGCAATGGGAGAGTTTACGGAGCGGAAGTACCGTATAATGATGATTTAGTAGTTAACAATAAGTTTGCATTTTGGGGCGTGGAACTTAGGAATACCGACAAAGATGAGTATTGGACAAAAGATTTAAGTAGTTGTGTTAATACAGCTGTATTATCTGTTAAAGTACGCATAGATGATCCTCAGTTTGCAAATATATGTTATATTGCGCTGGGAGACTATGCGGACGGCTATAATTTCGTCGGAATAAGATTAAACAAATACTATAGTCCGGATGACTGTAGGACCTTTAAAACAATCCATATTCCGTTGTCCGAATTTGCTGATATAACGTCGGATGATAGATATCAAGTTGCAGCAAAGGGAACATCACGAGGAATTAATTTTTCAAAGGTGACATTTGCAGGATTGTTATGCAGACCTTCAGCGGATACGCCTAGGGGTAATTATCAAACTTATATGGATGATTTATATATTCTTAATGTTTTAGCACCTGAAAATTTTGGAGTGGAATATTCTGACGATGTAAGCGTTACGTTGTCGTGGGATGCATCCAAAAGTGATGTATCGGTATATGAATTATTTAAGGACAGTGTTAAAATTGCGACTTTGCCGTCGGATGTATTATCCTATACGGATGACGGTTTGGAAACTAAAAAGACATATAAGTATAAGTTAAGGGCCATTGATCGCTTTGGTGCATCGTCCATTTTTACAGATGAAATTAATGTATTTACTTCACCTATTGGAATGCCTCAAGACGTCAAAGCCATATCTGCATTTGAGGATGCGCTTAAGGTGCAAATTACATGGAATCCTCCTAGATACGGCAATGTTGATAAATACGTTATATATAGGAATAATGAAAAGTTAGCAGAACTTGACAAAGATCAATTGTCTTATATGGATACAGATAATTTGACTAATGATCAATATTATACATATTATGTTGAATGCGTTTCCACAGACGGAGATATTTCCATGCCTTCAAGGGTGGTTAGGATACTTGCAACCATAATAGCGGCGCCGACAGGGCTTACGGCAAATTACTCAGTAGAAGATAAAATTATAACATTAAATTGGGAATCGGTCAGCAGTGCAGTAAAATACGAAGTAGTATGCAATGGTGAAATTATTGCTACGGTCAGCGAAACTCAATATATTCATATAGGAGAATATCACAAAATCTATAAATACTTTGTCAGGGCACTGAATTCCAAAAATATAAAGTCTCAACCGTCCAATGAAGTTGTTGTATACATGTCTGATCCTGAAATTATAACTGCACAAAGTATTTTTTCCGATGATGTAGATAGCAGTTATTCCATAATTCCTGTAGGAAAAGCAAACAGGCTTATCAATACGGAAATCGTTAGAAATGGTGCTGCATCATGCAATATAGTATTTGAACCACGGGATTTTGATGAGCAAAGAATCGATTTTTCGAGAAAAACCGGAACCATGAATTTAGCTGCACAAAGAGTGGCCGGCGGGGCTTTGGCTTTTTCTGTTTATGCTTCAAGCGGTAATGACATTCAGAATGTCAATGTAGGTTTTGCTTATGAAATAACTTTTAGCTCCAAGCCATATATGCTGAAAAGTAAGGTGTGTTTGTCTGATTATGTAACGGAATTTGGCAAGTGGCAATATGTTGTCATACCGTTAAGTGATTTCCCTGATATCGGGGAATTCAGATATTTGAATCAGTATATTTCTGCAAACTTTGATTTCAGTAAGGTTCAACGAATTACATTTTATGTAGACAATAATACAGACATATTAACCCCTCAAAACATATACATTGATGATTTTGCGTTAATTGCTTATCAGGCACCTTCTGTCCATCATGTAAGCTTGCCGGATGGAACCGTTCTTGCACAAAACAGTATTATAGACAACGATATTGCAGAGCTGTATATAAAATTTGATTATGCCATTCTCCCGGAATCAGTCAATGCGAACAATATTAAAATTTTAGAAAATGATGTGGAAATAGATACTTATGTTACCTATGACAGAGCCACAAAAACTTGCAAAGTGGTATTGCTAACACCATTAAGTGCAAATGAAAACTACCAAATAAGCATTTCAGGCTTAAAATCTGACCGCGGTATTACAATGGCTGATTTTAACTTGGACTTTAGAATAAAGGATACCGGAGCTGTTCCTCAAACTCCTGATTTAACAAGACCTTTGTTATCAATGAGTTCGTGTAATGTAATCGTAGGTCAAGCGGCAAATACGGATTTAATGATTGCTCCTGACAATAGAATGAATAGCTATATTTGCGGATTAAATCTGAATATTACTTATGACAGTTCAGTTGTACTTATAAGACATGTTGAACTCTGTGATGAACTAAAAAACGGCGGTGCGGAGATTGATTTCAGTAAAGAAAACGCCGTTACCATCAAATTACCGGTTAATCCTAACAATAAATGGCTTCCAAAAGGACGATTGGCTACCTTACGGTTTGAAGCTGTAAATTCCGGAAAAAGCAATTTGGCTGTTAACGGAACCTTTACCGTTTGCAGCAGTTCGGATGGTATCTTTAATGTGGATATTCAACAGCAGGGCGTATCCGGAATAACCGTCACAAAAGTAGATAACGAGCAAGGTTCTAAGTACGCAGGAGGAGGTCGGGGTGCCGGAAAAATTACACCGGTTATTACGGTACCTGTTATAACTCCGGATGAAAATTCAGACGATACGGGTGTTTATCCTGCAGCCAAGTTGTCTGATATGGATGAAGCAGAATGGGCAAAGGAAGGAATTCAATATCTTTATGAAAAGGGATATGTCAGTGGATATCCGGATAATACTTTCAGACCCAATAAGAACATTACAAGAGAAGAGTTTGTTGTCATTCTGGTAAAATCCTTTGGGTTCACCGAAGAGGGCGCTGAAACCACCTTTAAAGATGTAAGTAAAAATGATTGGTTCCATGATTATGTAGCAATTGCAGAGAAAAAAGGTATTATTCAAGGATATGACAATTACTTTGGCGTGGGGCAAGAAATTACACGGGAGGATATGTGCGTAATTATTCTGAGAGCAGCAGGGATTGCAGGAATTTCATTAGAAGAAAAGAATGATGCGGTGATATATGCCGATATAAGTGAAGCGTCTGACTATGCGGTTGAAAGCATAACAAAGCTACAAAGAGCCGGAATTATTAACGGTATGGGTGAAAATATGTTTGTTCCTAAAGGTATAGTTAGCAGAGCAATGACTGCCAAGGTGATTTACGAAATTATTAAACTAAATGAGTAAGGGATGGATTTTATGAGAAGGGAAAAAAAGATTCTTTTAGTTTTTATCATTATAATGGCGATGGTTTTAAACGCCAATATAATGCCGGGATTTGCAGAAGAAAATTCACAGGATAGTTTATATGATAAAGTAATTGCCAGATTACATGCTTTAAAAATCATTGATATTGATTTAAGCACATATAATCCAAACGAATTTATAACAAGAGCGGAATTTACCTCGATGATTATTAAAATGTTAGGGATGGGAGACGTCGATACGGGCGACTCCGTATTTGAAGATGTAGAGCAGCATTGGGCAAGAAAATATATTAATGCGGCACATCAGATGAGTATTGTTGAAGGTGTAAGCAGAAACAGGTTTAACCCGGAAGGGGATATAACCTATGAACAAGCCGTTACTATGCTCATAAAAGCTATGGGATTTGATGTCATTGCGAAGGAGTCCGGAGGCTATCCTGTCGGTTATTTAACGGTTGCACGCCAACAAGGAATAATTAAAAATGTACATTATCAAGCAGGTATTAATTTAACCAAAGGAGATGCGGCAGTACTCATCGATAATTCACTTGAAGTACCGTTGCTTATACAAATTGGTACCAGTGAAAATACAAGATATGTATTATCCGGTACAAAAAATACCGACAAAGAAACCATATTAAGCAAATATCTGCGCTATGACGTTTATAAAGGCATCATAATAGAGATTGATGCCGATAAGCACAAACTAAGGATTAATATAGATAATGAAATCAGGGAGTATTACGTTGATAAAAAGTTTGATTTGACGGAAATTGCGGAAACCTATGTTACTTTATATGTTGACAGGTATTCTGAACTGGTAAAATACATAGAGGTTGAAGATAAAATTAAAGTGTATTATGATTTCATCTCTTTAGTTAATGGAGATGACAATATAGAAAATGAATACTTTACAAGCCAATTAGATCATGTTTATCTAAAGAATCAGGATCAGCAATTTAGAGTCTCAAAAGAGCTTGTTGTATATTTTAATAATGAATTGATTGTAAACAGCCCCATTGCCTTGATTGGTGCTTTTGGTAAAATTTTTGTTCAGGATAATGAGATTATAAAAATAGAAGCTTATCAATTAAGAGAGGGAGGAATCATTTATAGAGCAGATCCCAATGTCTTAAAATACACCCATGGAGAAGTAAATGAAAATGTTATAGAAGGATTTTATAATGTTAAAGATTTGCTCATTTATATTGACGGCAAGCCTTATAGCGAAATGCGTGACTTAAAGAGTGACATGGTTTTTGACTATTGGGTCAGTGCGGATGAAAAGAAATTTGTTATTGTTGCTTCTTCCAGGGTATTGAAAGGGAGATTGGAATCCTATTCAGAGGACAGTATATGTCTGAACGGAGAATTCTATGAAATTGACTCCAAGTACGGCTTTTACAATTATTCCATTCCCAAAAGCAGATATATCAAGGATGAACCTTTGGGCGATATCATCGGAAAGCAAGTAACCATATATGTGGATGATAACAAATGCGTTCGCTATATAAAAATCGATGAGAATTTAATACGGGATCAAGTATTTTGTGGGGTAGTCATGGCGGCGGACAAAAAAGGTTTTGATAAGGCAAGGTTAAAAATTTATAAGCTTTCCAACGGCCAAGGTGAAAAAATATATTATGTATCTGACAAAATGAAAGATTCACCTATAAGTTATGAATATGCTGCGAGTGTAGCTGCTAATGTGGAAGGAAAAGGATTTTTTAAATTTACATTAAACAGTGCGGGTGAGATCATAAAAATAGAAAATGTAGATTTCTGGGGGCATAGTTTTACTAGAAGCAGTGCATTTAAAGAAAATGTTAATTTCTATTGGATAGAGAACTTATATATAAAGCATGCAATATTATTTGCTGTTTATAAAGATAATGGAGAATTTAAAATTAAGACCTTTGACTGGAATACATTCCTGCGAAACTCGCGGGTCACTAAAGAATTTGTGATTACAACGGATTATCATCCCATCTATAACCCAAAACCGAAATATGTGATGTTTACCGGGGGAATCGACACTATTTGCCGCAACGACCGACTTGTATGCATTTTAAACAGCATTACTTATTTAGATAATGACCAGTGCAAGCTTAACATGCTTAATAGACTTGGACCTGTGACCTATACGGTATCAAGAAAATTTGTAGAAGAAAATAACCTTAAAAGAAAAATGCTGCTGGTATTCAGTGACGGATATATATCAGGTGATCCGATTCGAATTATTGAAAAGTATGATTTATCAGGTTCCTCTGAAAACTGGATTACAGATAATTCAACTTTTAAACCTGATACTATTACCGGATTTTACAGGGCAGATAAAGTACTTCTCAGAGATAACGATGTCATTCAATTTGAAGTAGACGGCATGGTAACGGATGTCATGCCATTGTATATGTATGGAGCTATCTATGAGAAAAAAGGCGATGAATTTAAGGTTGCTACCGGAAGTTCGCCTATTGCCAACGTATCCTCCGAAGATAATGTATGGTTTTATGTACAAAAGGTCAGAGAAGCAAGAGCGGTTAGCGTAGTGATATATGAAAAAACGGGAATGGTTCCTTAATCTTATACGGGAGGTGATTAAGAATGAAGCGGAGGTTTTTAAGTTATCTCATATCACTCATATTGATTGTATCAAGCTTTCCTGTATTTCATGTGCCTGTGTATGCGGCTTTCCGGGAAATAGACGAAGAGGTTTATCCCGCCATCAAGCAAAATTTCACACCTCTTGATTTAAGCAAAGCTGCAAATATGGGATTTGCGGATGAAATTGCCGGTGACGGAAAAGGTGGATGGACGGATCAGGGCAGCATAAATGATTTGAGAGAATTTACATTAAGAGGCTTAAACCAGCTGCAGTATGTTGATTTTTATATTATTGATCCGGATGAGAATGATGGAAAGTCATGTATTGTATTGAGAGGACAAAATAATGAGTTTTTCCCAACGTCGGCGGAAATACCTGTTAATGCAAAGGGGGCGGGAGTTTACTTTTTGCATGCCTGCGCGTGGCCCAGTGATATTGTGGGAAGATATCGCTTTGTGTATGAAGACGGTACAAATGAAGTAGTTCTGTTACGTAGAGGGAAGGATATTTTTAACTGGTGGGGTACCGGTTTTGGTGAACGGTGCAGAGTAGCCTGGAGTGGGCTTAATGGATCTACTTCCGTGGTATCGCTTTATATATTTGCCTGTGAAAATCCCCAACCTTCCAAAAAAATTGAAAAAATTATCGCCGAAACAGACGGAAATGCTTCATTTCTTATGGTTGTGGCGGCGACCCTTACGGATGTAGGACCTTATATCGTTAAACCCAAAGATGTGGGGAATCCTGATATGAGTCACTGGTTCCCTTATGTCCAACCTTCATCGGAAAACATAAAGGGAACGGCACTGGATATGTCTTTTATACTTGATGCACCTGCAGGGAAGCATGGATTTGTGACCATACAGGGAGACAAATTTGTATTTGAAGACGGAACGGAAGCCCGGTTTTGGGGAACCAATTTAGTAGGTGTGGCTTGTTTTCCATCTCATGAAAGAGCCGTTCAAATTGCTGACAGAATTGCACAATTGGGGTTTAATTTGGTGCGTTTTCATCATATGGATCATGCTGTGCTAAAGGATGATAATATATTTGGTACTGCCCAAAACAGTAGAAAACTGGATGATGAACGGATGGACAGACTTTGTTTCCTGATGAATGAATTAAAGAAGCGCGGCATTTATTTCTTTGTTGATCAAACTGTAGCCCAAAATCCTGCGGAGGATGACAATATTCAGGATTCGTCCAGTTTATCCAGGGGAATGAAAGAAGGTGCTTATTTTGATGAGCGTATTATTGAAGTGCAAGAGAATTATACGGAGATGCTTTTAACCTATAGGAATCCTTATACTGGTTTAACGCTAGCAGAGGATCCGGCAATGGTGTTTGTTGTTTGTTTGAATGAGAATTCCCTGTTTCGAAGCGTGAAGACCATGAAGTCTCCGTATTATATTAACAAGCTTAATAAACTATTTTGCAATTGGCTGATACAAAAATATAAAACAGAAGAAAGTCTCAAGGATGCATGGAAAGCAGAAGGGTTTACGGATATTGATGAAAGCGAAAGTCTGGCTGACGGCACTATTTCAGCACAAGCTGCCGTGCTCTATACTACATATAGCCCGAGAAGAAAAGAAGATACATTGAATTTTATTTATGATGTACAACTTAATTACTATTACCGAAGGAAAAAACAGTTTGAACGGTTGGGAGTGAAATGCCCGGTCAGCCCTTTTACGGCATGGGGTGATAATGCCATGTACCTTGCTGCGGCTCAATCTGACTTTGTAGATCTTCACAATTACTGGTCCCATCCTAATAATTATTATACCTTGGAGGTAGGAGCACACTCGACAAGCAACAAACCGGTCACTCAGATGGCATCACCCAATATGGGCACGGTTGGATATATAATGAATAGGCGGGTATTCGGAAAGCCGGTTACTATGTCAGAATGGAATATTTGTGAATTGACTCCTACCATGTCAGAAGGATCAACCTTAATGGCTGCTTTTGCAAGAATGCACAACTGGAATCCTTTAAAATTTGATTTTCTTTCTGCAAATCGTTATAATTCATTGGAAGCAGCAACGACTCTTGATGATACTAATGAGATTTTTAACTTTTTTGACATTGATGGACATCCTGTACGCATGTCCGCATTGCCGGCAGCTTCACTTTTGTTCTTAAGAGAAGATGTGAAGGAAGCGGACACAGGGTTCTTTCATCGTTATTCAAGTGATGCCTATAAATATTCCAACAGTTTTAAGATTGTGTCGGAAGCATATTTGGGACTAATCGGAAAAACAGGTATAGCCATTGAAGACGTAGCTTATGATCCCGAATATAACAATAATGATATTTTGTATCTTGCCAAAAAAGCCAAGGAAGAAGGTACCCCGTTTGTTTCCGTTACAGGGGAACTGTCTACTGATCTGAAGGAAAAAATTTTTAAGCTGAATACTGAAAGGTCTCAAGCCATTATTGGCCATATAAAAGGAAAATCATTAGAGTTAGATGACATAGTGGTTAAGATAGATAACGAATTTGCAACAATAAACCTAACTTCACTAACGGATGCACCTATATGGGACAGTGACAGGTTGCTTCTTACAACTGTTGGGGACGCGAGGAATGCGGGACAGAAAATGTCCGGCGATGGAACGACAATTGTTGTTAAAGGCTCGGCGCCTATCATGGTGGAACCGATTACGGGAGAAGTTACGATTAAGACAAAGGATACTATAAGGGTTTTTGCGCTGACTTCAAGCGGCCAGAGAGATCATGAACTTAAAGTGACCAGAGATCATAACGGCTTTTGTAAATTTGTGATGGGTGCAAGTGATCAAGCGCTGCACTATGAGATTATAAGGGTAAAAAGGTTTGAAGGTCCCAGAGGGCCCAATCCGAAAGTAGTTTTAGGCGATAATACGGTTGAGCCGTTGTATGATGACTTACAAGGCTACGAGTGGGCGGAAAAGCAAATTATCCGTATGTCTTTGCAGGATTTTATTTCAGGTACGTCGGATAAAAAATTTAATCCTGCGGGCTTTATTTCCAAGGCGGATTATGTAGGTATGATTGTTAGGGGATTAGGCTTTGCAACTTCGTTTAAAACTAATTTTGATGATATTGATAAAAAGAATCCTCATTATACTCAAATTGGAATTGCCAGAGAACTAAACATTGTTACAGGTGACGAGAATAATATGTTTCATCCGACCGACAAGCTGACACGAGAAGAACTGCTGATAATAACTATAAGAGCGATGGAAGAAGCAGGAAGGAAACAAAAACAGAAATATATCCAACGTATCAACAATTTGTGGAAAGAAATAATAGGTCCTTCTGAATTTGTAACTCGTGCCGAAGCAACTTATATAGCTTATATGGTTATATGGGAATAGCCGGGTCTAATAGGGCATGAAAAATAAATGCCTTAAATAATAATTTAAAATAAAGGAGAGATTGAAATGCTTACAAAAAAAACAGGAATTGCTTTTTTAATGCTTCTCTGCGTATTGTTTCATGTTACATCCGTTTTTGCCGCTTTAAAGGCAGATGTTGCTAATTTATTATTTAATGACGTAAGCTTTTCCCAGTATGTTGATGAAGATAAACTTGTGCCTGCAAGTGGAGCTTCATTAAGGATGGGAGGTGTTTCTGCCGGTTGGGTATTAGTGTCTACTCAGACTTATGAAAATCAAATAGCTTACATTGGACCGTCAACAGGCCCTGTTTACGGTAAAACAGAAAGTTGCCTGCAGTTTGAGTATTATCCGATATATAATCAGGTAACCAATATCCAACCTGATGTTTATCTGACAAGAAACGTAAATGTTCCGGTAAGCGAAGGAGATATAGTTCATATTTCTTTTGAGATTGCATATCCGGAAACAACCGAGAAGTATTCATTAAGAGTACAAGGTATAGCAGAAGGTCAAACTGCAGCAAAACAGTATAGAATACGGGAAGCGGTGGACGGCTCGCAATGGGACCAAGTAAACTCACAGTTGTTGTTTAGTATTTATGCAAATAATTATAATATTTTTAAGACCAGTTCGTTAAATAGTAATGTCGCAAGAAATGTGGGATTTAAACCGGGTGAATGGCAGAAGGTGGATGTTATAGTGAATACAAAGGATCCTGCCTACGATAACCAGCAGACATTATATCATTGTCTTAACGGCGTCGTAAAGAAAGTATATATTTTGGATGCAAATGTGGAGACTACGGATGTTGTTGAACGATTTACTCACATAAGTAATGTAAGGTTATCTACAACTGTGAGCATGGCAAAAGACAATGATACCAACACATATTATCATAAAGGTATTATTGAGTATTTAGATAACTTTAGTGTACGTATTTATTCAAAAAATGGTATGGGTGTAATATTTACAGGTGATGCGGTATCCGGTGCCAATACATTTAAAACAGGTACGCTAACAGCAAATGTCAGTGTTGTTCCGCCGATACTTCCTGCACCTGCCAAGGTTATATTGGCTCAGTACAATGATGAGGGTAAATTGATTAATATCGCACATTCCCAAGACAAGGTCTTAACTTCGGATGATTATGAGCTTTCTACAACCATGCATATAACGGAACAGGTTGGAACGGTTAAGGCATTTTTATGGGATAGTTTTAACCGGATAAAGCCGCTTGACCCTTATATCGAATTGAAAGCAGCCACGAATTAGATTTTATAAAATGATCCATCTAATATTATTTTAGAAAGTTCTTATATCGGGGCTGTCGCACAAAATATGAAATGTATGCGGCAGTCCCGATAGTAATATATGTAAAGAATGAAATTTAAGTAAAAAGAATAGAAAGGAGTTATAAAGTTGTGAAAAGAGCATACAGGGCCAAATGGTTTGATATAAAAGGAACTGTCAGTTTTTTCATAATTTCTTTGATGATAGTAACGTCATTATTTATTGTTACAGCTCCAATTGTAACGGATGCGTCATCGACTACCATCCCCAGACAGGTGGTCTTAACATGGCAAGGGAGCACGCAGACCACCATGACTATAACGTGGCGAACCGATGAACAGTTGCCCAATCCAAAAGTATTGTATACCTCTAATCCGAATGCAGATATAGACGATTATGAGGAAGCATTTGGCAGTTCTGAAACATTTGAAGGGACGACTGCATGGATTAACAGCGTAGAGTTAACAGACTTAACTCCGGGAACGGAGTATTATGTGGTTATCCCACATCAAATCCATGAAGAACGGTTTAAGTTCCGTACTGCTCCTGAAGATCCTGAAGAAGTAGTATTTATTGCAGTATCGGATTTTCATCTTACCGGTACATCTTCGGGAAGGTCAAGACGAAGAACGGTTATGAAGGCAATAGCCGATGAAAACCCTGATTTTGTTATTATGGTCGGGGATCTATGGTATCATAATGAAAATGATAATGATGATGTAAATGCAAGTGTTGACGGTTTTTTTGATGACTTACATGAAGCATTGATTACTTCTGACGGCAGGCGTATTCCTGTTTTGCCCGTGGAAGGAAATCACGACGGGATAGAATCCTTTGTATCAGCAGGTACAATACCGGCAAAAGAAAATGCTCCGTTTTATTATAACAGGTTTAAACTTCCCGGCGAAGAAGGATGCTACGTTTTACAATATGGTCCTGATCTAACCCTTATTGGCTTGAATTCCGGTCATTCCATAGACAATGAAGGACATCATACGGAGTGGTTGGAGCAAACATTACAACAATATCAATCCAGCGAATGGATTATTCCCTTTCATCATGTAGGTCCGTATCCGTGTTATAGAAGTGTTAATGACACATATTCAACCAAAGTAAGGACAAACTGGGTACCTTTATATGAACAATATGGGGTAGACCTTGTTATTAGCGGTCATGACCATGCATATAAACGTACTTATCCCATACGCAATAATCAAATAGATTATGAAAACGGAATTGTTTATATAGGTGACGGTGGCAGTGTTTCGGGATTAAGAGAGCCTTATTTGGACAGATGGTATATCTTTGAGGCGGCTTCAGAATATAACTTTTTTAAATTGACAATGACGAAACAAGCAGGGAAATCAACACTTTATGTTGAACCTAAGTTTCCTATTAATCCGAATTTTTCGGGAACGCCGTTTTATTTGATAAGAGACAACGATATGGCAGATGTGACAAGAACGGAAAGTGAACTTACATTTGATAAGTTCAGTAATGAGGATATTTCAAAAGTAACTCAGGATCTTATTTTACCTGATAGAGGATTTAACGATACACGAATAGAATGGCATTCAAGTCACCCGGATATTATTGGAACAACCGGTGTGGTTAACAGACCAAGTTATGGAGAAGAAAATCAAACAGTTACATTAACGGCTACCATAACAAAAGGCGAAGCAACGAAAACCAAAGAATTTATTGTAACCGTACTTGCAGCTTATGAATCGGTAGGAATTGGTATGGAAGTAAATTATGATACCAAAGAGGTTATGGTAGTAGGGGAATATGAGTTTATAGGCGGCAATGATATAACGCTTCTTGTAACAAATAAACAGGGATATGTTAAATATATAGACCAGAAAATTCGTGAAACATCCGGTTCATTTCAATTTGGTTTTAATATGGATGAGGATGGTATAGGTGCGAAATACGTTCTAAAAGTTGGAGCGGCAGACAGGGAGCACCCTTATAAAACGGAATTCATCCTCACGCCTGAAGCTACGGATATTGCAGTTAGAAAGATTATTTTTTCAAATTCTGTTGATGGTTTACCGATTGAACGCTTAGTTCCTGGCAAGGATATTTATATCAGTGTCAATATGTTTAATAATACCGAGGAAGATATTCATGCCTCTGTTGTTGCTGCATTGTATGATTCCGATGGGCAATTGATTCATTTGGTATTCCAAGAAAAAGAGATTCCAGGGAAAAAAGAAGAAGAGGCAAATCTTAAACTTTCGACGGATACAGAAGGGGATTACGTCAAATTGTTTATATGGGATGGATTTTCTACAGTGAGACCGCTGGCAAAGACGATAATATTTCCTGAATAAACAAGGGTATCATAAGACGGCGAAAGAGAAGGAGGCGATGTAAGTGCCGAAAAACGTACTAAAAAAAGTTTCCTTACTAGTAATTATTTGTTTATTCTTAAATGTATTAAATATAACAAGTATAGCTGTAGTTTTTGCTTCTTCAAACAATATCTTTAATTTGTCTTTTGAAAATTTAAGCTTTTCTGCTTATATCGACAGTGAGCGCAATATTCCGGCTAACGGTTCAAAACTAATGGACGGAGAAAGTATTACTCCATATCGCATTTATACTCAAAACTGTTATGAAAATCAAATCGCTTACATTGGGCCTTCCAAATCCAATATTTACGGTAAAACGGATCAATGCTTGGAATTGACTTACAATGCGGTAAACGGGCAGACGGGTATGTCGCAAACGGATGTTTTTATACAAACGGTTCCGGAACTTAATTTACCTATAAATGAAGGAGATATTATTCGTTTTTCTTTTGAGTTTGCTTATAGTACCAGTGCTAAAACGATGATTACATGCTATTTAAGAGGATTGGTCCAAGGAGAAACGGAGTTAAAAAATTATCGGGTAAAAGAAATAGGTGATGCCACAGATACCTGGACGGAAGTAAGCAGCGGTCGCATTTTCAGTATTCGCGAACAGCATTTTAACTTTCCAAAGTATCAGTATAATGAAGCATCCAAAATGGGATTTGCTGAAGGGCAATGGCATAAAGTCGATATTGTCATTAATACCAAAGATTCCAATTATGAAAACCAGCAGACATTATATCTTTATCTTAATGGTACCTTAAAAAAGACATATATATTAGACGCAAATGCAAATACCAGTGACGTGGTTGAACCTTTTTCCAAAATAATGGTTTCCCGGTTATCATCCCAATTAATTATGACCCAGAATTCAGAGGATCAAACCTATTCTCATGCAGGTGCCTCTCATTATTTTGACAATATTAAAATTGATATTGAACGAACATATATACCGCCAAGTTTTACCTTTAGCGGGTCTGCTGTTGAAGATTGTCTAGAAGGGGAATTTTTACCCGGCATTTTAAATGTGTACTATGTTTGTGATATATTCAAAATTAGGGATTTTGGTCCTTCTGTCAATTTAATTTGTGCGCAGTATAAGGATAATGCTCTTATATCTATGGAAATGATTTCAAAAACATTAACAACAACTTCAAATGTAATCGAAGGAAGTTTTACTACCTTCAGTGACTCCGATAAAATAAAAATTCTTGCGTGGAATGATGAATTAATACCTTATGCAGATTGTGTGACATTAGTCAATGGATTAAAAAAGGATACTGCTGATTTTTACGAAGATTTTTCCGGCATGGGAGATAAGGATATCAAGAGAGTGCGATTTGAAAGTATTACCGAAGGTATATTTGCTTACGAGAAAACAACCGGTGTTATGGGAAAAATGTATGATAATGTAAGCCTTAAATTTACTTCGGAAGGCGTTGCAGAAGAAGGTTTGAATCCTTACATAAAAATAAAAGGGACAGCACGAAAACTTTCTGACGGAGATATTATGCATTACGGCTTTCAAATGGCTCTTAGTGATTATTTAACCAATAGAAATTTCCAGGTATACGTATATAAAGAACATTTTAATCAACCTGTACCGCTTGACAGTAACAGCGTTATATCCATTGGGGAAAACGGTTTGATATCCGTATTGGGGTATTTAGTTGAAGATTATGCCGTATATTTAAACGAATGGGTCGATTTTGACGTTGTAATTGATACGGGAAATCAAATGCTCTATGTTTATGTGAATGGTCAATTATTGCATAACCATATCATTGATTCTATTATAGGTATTCATTCAGTTAGTTTTGAATTTGTGCCTTTGGTTGCTGAAAGTTCTGTTACATACATTGACGATTTGTTCGGAAAAACTTTATCTGAAAATCCGCAAATTGGGTTAAATAGAATTGACAGTTATGTATCTGCTACATTTGATAACCTTAAGGCAAATGAGGTATATAATGCCCGTAACGTATCTTATGTTAATTATAGGCCGGAACTGGGTGTATTCAGTTATACTCCTGTGTATGGGGCATTTGGCAAAAGTGCTGTGGACTGTGCACTTTTATTGTCCAACAATTCCGATCCGTTTGAAATTGACGGTTTTATCGGTGAATATGAGGATATCAGATATCAGGCAATAGATTTTACAACAGGAGTAAATGATATTCAAGATGGGGATACAGTGAAACTGTCTTTTGATTTTGCCGTAAAGAGCACAAAAACGGCAAAATACATGGCGGCTTCGGCCTTTGTAAATTCGGACGGCGGTTATAATATTGCTTCTCCTTTATATGTGGATACAGACGGAACTGTTAGAGTGTTTAACAGGCAATTGTTTATTGACAATGAACCGGTAAGGGTTATGGCAGATAAATGGTATCATATTGAAATCATTATCATTCCGGCCAATAGGTTACTTAGAACGTCAAACACTTTTTCGGTATATTGGGACGGGAAATCAGTAATAAAGGATCATCCTTTGGTAATTAACGGATCCGGTGGTTATAAATTCAACGGTTTTTCCCAATTATCCTTTGGATATGATATTAGCACCATTCCTCTTGAAGGAAGTGCGGTGTTGCCTGATGGAAATTATGCGCAGTATCAAGAGGACGGACTTTATGTTGATAATTTCTTTTACAAAGTTTATAGGCAGGCAAGTCCTCCGCCAGTGAAAACCATTATGCTTTCCGGTCCAAACCCGTATTTTTATCATTTGTTAGATAATGTAAAGGGAGTTATATATGATTATGGACAGGATAAAGAAGGTTTTGTAAGCAGGATTAGTTCGGAAAATGTGAAAAAATATGAAGTGATCGATGCCACAGGCAATATTATGAAAGGGACCTCTCTTGCCAATGGGTATTTAAGAATTACAACCACTGACAACCAGTATATTTATTATTGCGTACAAAGTGGTTCCGACCCTGCATTTGTCGATATACCTCCTGACAATTTCGTCTACGGAGACTTTGGGAATCCGGATATGAGCGGGTGGTATAGTTATGAGCAGCCGGATACTGATCTTATAAAGGGTACGGCATTGGACGTTTCGTTTTTGCTGGATGCGCCGGCAGGGAAGCACGGATTTTTAAAGGTAGACGGAGATAAGTTCGTTTTTGAAGACGGTACCGAAATACAATTTTGGGGATGCGTGGTAGACGATAGAACTTGTTTTATGACCCATGAAGAAGCGGAGAAAACGGCAGAAAGAATTGCAGCATATGGATTCAATTTAGTCCGTATTCATAAAATGGATGGGTGGTTTTTTAAACCGAATATTTTCGGATATGCAGACAGTGGCAAGACGTTGGATCCGGAGCAAATGGATAAATTCTTCTATTTTCTTAATGAGTTGAGGAAACGAGGAATTTATTACTATATTGATTTGATCGTATCCAGAAAAGTATATGACGACGATAACTTAGCGGATCCATCCGTTATTGACTATGGCTTAAAAGGTCCTACTTATTATAATGAGGATGTCATTAATATTCAAAAGCAGTATGCGGAAATGCTGCTCACCTATGTAAGCCCGTATACCGGTTTGTCTTTAGTGGAAGACCCGGCAATGGTTATGGTTAGTTTGCATAATGAATTTGGATTTTTTAACTATGACTTGGAATCATTAGCTTCATACTATGATGAATTGAAACAATTGTTCGGACAGTGGCTTTTGAAAAAGTATTCCACTCGGGAAGCACTTGAGGCTGCATGGTATCAACGATGGAGAACTGGTTTGGAAAGCTGGGAAGATCCGGCGGCCGGAACGGTGGAAATTAAGAACATTGGTGCAAGAGGTAATTATAGCGATGCAAGGCGGAGAGATATTATTTTATTCCAGATTGATATATCAAAAAATTATTTCAAAGACCGCATTGAGCATTTAAGGAACCTTGGTGTGAAATGTCCGATTACAGGCGGTACGGCATGGGGAAATTACCAACCGGCTTCCTTTTACATCCATACCTTTACCGATTACATTGATACGCATCTTTACTGGAACCATCCCGCCGGTAATTATTATATGGAGGAAGGAGCTTATTTTAATGAGTATACGGATGTAGTATCACAATTGGAAACAAATTATTTGGGAATTATCGGCAAATCTTCTTCTCAAAATATTTTCGGATATCCTCATGTTATATCTGAATGGAATGTATGTTCCGGAAGTCCGTATGTAAGCGAAGGACCGCTTTTGATGGCTGCCTACGGAAGGCTTCAAGGCTGGCATCCTATTGCTTTCAGGTTGTCATTAACGGACAACTATCATGCTCAAGTGAAAAGCGGAGAAAAGCTAACTATTAAAGATTTCTTTTCCATAATAGATCATCCTATTCGATCAGCCTTGTTTCCTTCTGCATCGGCTATGTTTTTGCGAAAGGACATAAGCGAGGCTAATACAGGTTATTATAGTGTTTTGACGGATGATGATGTTTCCAAACCAGGCAGCAGTTATTATCCGTTGCCGGATAATTCGCGAATAGGGCTTATAGGAAAAACCGGTACGGCATTTGAAAGCGTTAAGTATGATCCGAATTACAATGACGATTCTGTGCGGCAGGCTGCAGAAGAAGCCGGAAATAACGGTACGCCGTTTGTATCGGTTACCGGAGAATTAAGTACTGATTTGGTCAACCGTATATTTACACTCAATACACCGAGGTCACAGGGTGTGTGTGGATTTATAGGAGGGAAATCCATAGAGTTAGGTGCTTCGAAATTTGAAATAGACAATAAGTTTGCCACACTAACAGTTGTTTCATTGACCGACCAGCCCATTTCAACGAGTGACAGGATACTGGTTACGGCTGCAGGAGATGCCAAGAATTCACGGCAAGTATTGACTCCTGACGGTACCAGGGTATTAAAAACAGGAACATATCCGATTATGGTGGAGCCCATTACAGGAAATATAACATTAAAGGTGAGCGGTGATTATAAAGTGTATGTTCTTACTTCATCGGGGGTTAGAAAGCAGGAAGTTCCTACGGAAAAAACAAGTGAAGGACATCTCACATTTACGCTTACAAAAGAAATGCAGGCAATGAATTATGAAGTAGTAAAGGTTCATTAAATAAAAAAACAAAGGGTTTGACTTTCACTATCTAACATAATATGATAATGTTAAGTCAAACCCTTTTTGTTCAAGCAAATGAATTTTTTATAATATACAATATCGAATTTGGAGGGATTCTATGTCCATATTAAACGGGAAAATTAATGCCAATCTGTTGGTTACCCAACCCACGCCGTTTGGGACGAAGCTTTCCGAAACGGCTTTTTTTGAGTTGTTCCATTGTTTTGACATTGCCGTGGATGAAGATGCAAAGCACGCATTTGTGGCTTGTGAAAACAGCATGGTCATATATGATTTGTCCAACCCTTCACATCCTGTGCAGGTTAGTGAATTGAAAGGTCTGGGTACGTCACGTCAAATTGCGTTTCAAAATTCCTATGTTTATATTACCGCACGTTCGGACGGGCTTTATATTATAGATGTTCATGATTTGACAAATCCGAAACTGGTATCGCATTTTGATACGGTTGAACTTGCTACAGGATTGGATGTGAACGGAAAGTATTGCTTTGTTACTTGCCGGCATCTGGGGACCGAAATCATCGATATTTCAGATCCTCATAATCCACAATATATCAGTTCCGTATCATGCGGCGAAGCCCAGTCTGTTTATTCAGAAGGGAATTTTGTGTATATCGGTGACTGGATAAACAGAATGGTGCATATTGTGGATATCAGTGACCCGTATAATCCTAAAAAGATATCGGATTTTGCGGTGGACGGATATGCAGACGGCGTATTTGTGTCTTCAGGATACTGTTATGTAGCAACAGGACACCATAGTGCAAAATTAAAAAATCATGTAAAGTATAAAAATCATCCTTATGTAACTGCCGAAATGATTGCAGAGGGGTATGGATGTGGACATGGCATGGAAATATTTGATGTTTCAAATCCGTATGAACCGGAATTCGTATCATGTGTAAAATTTCCGCCTCATTTTGTAGGTTTTCCTGATACATGGAGAGTGGTTGTATCGCAAAATTATGCCTATGTATGTGATTCATACAATGGTTTGTTTGTTATAGATGTTTCAGACGTATTTCACCCAAGTATTGTAGCCTACTATAAACCGAATTATATTAAAGAGCCGCAGACGCTGAGTTATCCGTTGGTTGGTTTGGCCTGTTCAAACAGGCATGTAATGGTGTGCGGAAATATGACAGGGCTTCATGTTCTGGCATTTGAAGGTTGTGTGCCTGTCAGCCGTATTCGGAATCGACCGGAGTCTAATTCATCCTCCGTAAATTGTGATGTACTCTTTCGATGCAAGGGTCAAGTACATACGGTAACATTTTGCGGCGATACCATTATTGCTGCCTGCGGTAATGACGGTTTATACGCAATAAGCCGGGAAGGTCAAGTCCTTCACCATATATTGACGGAAGGTATTGTGCATGATGTTCAGTCTGACGGAGAGATTGTCGTTACTGCAGAGGGGAAGAAGGGAATTGCTTTATATACCCACAGCAAACAGCACGGTTTTAAGTTGGAAGACCGTATGATATTTAAAGACGGTAATACTTCGGCACGGGAAATTGTGATTTTTGGCAAACAAAACGTCATTGCCGTCCAGCTTGGAATATCGGAGGTGGCATTTGTCACTATATTGGACAATAAGAAACTGGAGATGCTCCATGACGGTGTATCCTGTGGCTTGCTGTATCATCGGCACTTGTGCCGTATGCCTCATCCGGAAGGATATATTGGAATAATGCCTCTTCAAGGCGGAGTAGCATGGATTGCCGTTAGTGAGAATGGAATAAAAGGTCCATTGTGGTCTCTTGGCAAAGTGGGCTGTTCTGTGGAAGAAGGAATAGCAATCTGCGGCAATAAAACTATTCTAATTAGTAACAGAAAGTATGCGGTACTTGATAAGCCATCTGACACCGAACAGCCTTCAAATATTAAAATGAAGAAGGTATCAGGGGCATTTTTAAATGGAATGCCGTTTGTATGTGGCAATACCCTGATATTGTTGAACCGTTGTCAAGGACTGGTGGAATGTCTTGATATCACGGATATATATAATCCCAAATTTATTCAAAGATTTTGGATAGACGGTCATCCGGAATATGCGGTATTGCATCAGGGAAAAATCTATATTGCCTGTGGTCATGCAGGATTGTTTAGAATGGATAACTGAGTCTGCTGTTTCAGCAGAGTTAGTTTTTTTAGTCAGGGAATTTCAAAAAGAGCTTTCAAATAATCATTGATTTTATTCAGTGAATTATATAGAATTAAAAAAAGGAATCATGATATCTATGTATTATTTATTATTGAATTGGGGGAAAATATATGAAAATTACCAGTGAAGTATTTGGCAAGATAGGCGAACGGGAAGTAAGAATTTTTACGCTTTCAAATCGAAACGGTTTAACCGCAAAAATCATGAATTTGGGAGGAGTTATTGTTTCCCTGAATGTTCCCGATAAAAACGGGCATTTTGATGATATTATCTTAGGCTATGATAATTTGGAACAATATCTTGAAAAAGGCCCTTATTTCGGTGCCATTATCGGGCGTCATGCCAATAGAATTGAACAGGCCACGTTTACATTAAACGGGAAAGAATATTATCTTGCCAAAAATGACGGCAATAATCATTTGCATGGAGGCATGAAAGGCTTTGATAAAGCATTATGGGATTGTGAAATCATAGAAAAAGACGGTATAGAATGTTTACAGTTAAGCTATTTAAGCAAAGACGGGGAGGAAAATTATCCGGGCAATCTTCAGGTAAAGGTAACTTATTCTTTGGCTGACGATAATGCTTTACAAATCGAATATTGGGCGGTATCGGATCAAGATACCGTAGTAAACTTAACCAATCATGCGTATTTTAATCTATCCGGCCATGATTCAGGAGATATTTTGAAACATGAATTATTAATTTATGCCGATAAATTTACGGTGATTAATGACGAATGTATACCTACCGGAGAAATACGTTCCGTTAAAAACACTCCAATGGACTTTACAAAGTTTAAACCAATTGGACAGGATATTGATTCCAAAGATGAACAAATTATATGTGGTAAAGGTTATGACCATAATTTTGTACTAAATATTCCCAACGGTGAGTTGAGGAAGGCAGCAGAGGTATATGATCCGATGAGCGGGCGCGTCATGGAAGTTTATACAACAAAACCGGGAATGCAATTTTACAGCGGAAATTTCCTGGACGGAACCGAGAGAGGAAAAGGCGGAGCGGTATATCAAAAGAGGGCAGGTTTATGTTTAGAAACACAATATTTTCCCAATGCTCTTAAACATAAACATTTTCCTTCTCCTATTCTTAAAGCAGGTGAGGAATATAAGCATAAAACAATATATGTGTTTAAGACGAGATAGTAGTCTGAAGTTTAAATATAGGATGAAAAGATAACACAATGTGGTATCGTTAAGGATAACAACTTGAAAAATAGTTATGCGAAATTTAAAGCAAAGTTTATGTTATAATAATTATTCAGAGGCATTCACAGAAGTATATGAATGCCTCTTTGAATTACCTTGTTATATATGGTGTTCCAGTGGTTATTTTCTATTCATGTATCTTGTATATGCGTTTTGCTGAATTTCAATAGCGCGATCTATATTCATTTTTTTGATGTTGGTGATAAATTCGTCATATTCACTCAAAGGCTTAACTCCAAAAATAAATTCTACAGAAGTTTCGTTTTTATATTTGTCAATTTCATTCATAATATTGGCATATTCTGCAGATTCCTCAGCAGAGAAAGTAAATGAGGGAAGTTTTGTTTTATAGGACGCATCAAAAGAGGTTAACCAGTTTTTCAAAGCTTCTTTTTGCTGATCAAGGGCATAATACTGTTCAAGATATCGGGGATCCTGAATAAATGGACCTGATCGTGAGCCTCTGATATACACTGCCATTGCTTGGCTCACCGACATACCATCAGGGTTGTTCATGATAAGATTGGTATATTTTGGATAGCCATCTTCCCAGTTAAAGCTGACACCTTCCGTACCAAAGTTGAAAAATATACGACCTTCCTCGGAATAAGCGTAGTCCAGGAATTTAGCCGCCAGTTCGGGATATTTGCAGTTCGTGGATATAGCCGCACAACCATAAGGAGAATAATAATCTGAAGCTCCGGCAAACCTGTTGGGTTCCCCTGTTCTGCCAACCGGCATCGGAGCACCGATTAAATCAAAATTTTCGTCTTTGGCGGCATTTAACCACTTACCAATACCTGAACCGCCGCTGCCGTATGTAGCACCCGCTTTACCGTTTAAAATACTTGCATCAAGCAGAGAGTTATCAATTAATGTAAAGTTCTTATCAAGCAGTCCGTTTTGAAACCAACGATTTAATGTTTCAAGTGCATATTTGTATTCAGGCTCTAGGGGGCCATATTTAATCTGGCCATTCTCTAAATAAAAATCATAGGCAGAATCCATCATGGCAAAAAGTCTTGAACGCTGAGAACTTAAAATAGTTAAAGGGGTAGGCGCTCCTTTTTTGTCACGAAATTCGGTAAGCATTTTTTCCCAATCATCAACCGTTACAGGAATATCAAGTCCCAAATCATCTAACCAGTCTTTTCGTATGATAGGACCTGCTGACATTAAAAGTGATTTGTCATTTCGAATAAAGGGAAAACAGTAGTATAAGTTATCGTCTGTTTTAACTGATTTATCAATATCCGGATTTTTTGCTAAAAATTCTGATAGATTTGGTGCATAGTCTTTCATCAGATCATTAAGGGGTAAAATGACTTTATTATTAATAGCTGTGGTAGGACCACCTGAAAATGATGCGAACCAGGCACTTTCAATAATATCCGTAAAGCTATTTGAGGCAACCATTAAGTTGAACGCTTCTCCTTCTTGTCCAAGCGCAGGATGAACATATTTTACTTTAATTCCTGTACGTTTTTCAAGCTCTTTGGCAAAAGGTGTTTCTCCGTAATTGGTATATGTGTTTGAAACATTTGGATCCAAAGCTGCCCAATATGTAAGCTCTACATCTGTATTAACTGGATATTTACTGAGATCAATAGTTTCTTTAGTGTTTTCTGTGTTCATAGAATTGCAGCTACTTAGGACCAACATACAAATAGTAAGAATTATACACATTGCTATATACTTTGATTTTTTCATATAGCAGGCCTCCTCTGTTAAGATAGTTTACACAACTATCTTAGCAGAGAGTCGTTGCTGCTTCAACGGACAAAATCATGAATAACAAGTCACATAACTGATTTTTTATATAATGAAGGCGAAACGCCCTCCAGTTTTTGGAAGGTTCTGTTGAACGTTCTCACACTACTAAAGCCTACAAGAGTTGAAATCTTTTCTAAAGTTTCGAAGGCATAATTGCTATCCTTAATGATCTCTTTGGCTTTGTTTATTCGAACTTTGCTAATATAATCATTTACAGATTCGCCGGTATAATTTTTAAATTGCTTTGACAAGTACCCTGGATAAATGTTGAATTTATTACTAATGAAATTTAAATTAAGATTCATGTCATGATAGTTTTCTTCTATGTATTTTATAATAACATCCATGCGATTTTCCTTATAAGAGATGTTCTTTTGCGCGTATTTTTGACAAAGTTTTTTTATATTTGTTAACAAAAACTTTTGCATATCACCTATTCCAATGGAATGTTCCATAACTGCATTGAAATAGTCATCGGGTAGAGCATCACTACTTTGGTAAGGTATTTTGTACAAAACGGATGCTATATCGATACAAACACATCTTAGATGTGTTAGTGAGGTCGGTGATTTTCGCAGGTTTTCAAAAATATTGTTTATATATTGGCTTGCATGTTCAAAGTCTCCGGTTATTATTGAATTTATAAGCATTTGTTCTGTTTGAAGGGTTAAAAAGCAAGGAGTTTTATCCGTTTTAATATTAAAATCATTGAAAAGAATGGGATATTTTATATCCATCATAATCTTGTAGTTTAGCAAGTATAATGCTTCATTACGGGCAACGGGTATTTGATGTACGGTATGGGATGTCCCTGAAACGGAATAACTTATTTCAATTGAAAAGTGCTCCTTAATAAAATATAGTCCAAAATCCATTATTTTTTGAATTTGCGCCAATAGAATATCGTCTTTGTCATTGCTATTTACTAGAAATAAGATGTAGTTTCCGGTTTCTAAAATATCACAAGAGTAGCCAGGTATAGAAAAAAGTTCATAGAAAATGTTGTCCAATATAAATTTTAGTTCAATCATTCGTTTTTCTTCATTAAGGTTAGGATAGTCACTGAACAAACGATTAATATTTAGAATATGAAGGGCACATACCGCAATATACGGGTAATCAAATTGTATATTGTGGGCTGTAATCTCCTGATTTACATAAGTATCCGAATAGTCTCCGGATAAACACTTGCTTAAAATTAATTCACGTTGCTTATTTATATATCTTTCAGTTTGATTGGATAAGGAAATATTCTCCGATAAAATATGCTCCACAACTGTACGTATGCTGCCAAATTCGTCGTTGGTACTTTTTATATTCAGCATATTTAAAAATTCCAGTATTGGTTTATAGTTCATTCTAATAAAAAATATGATTGCTAATATGCTGCATACAATACAAATAAGCATAATCGTAAAGGAAAACCACTGCAATTGCAGTATATGCTGATTTATTGCTTTTTTAAGCGAAACAATAGAAATAGTCATAAGTGTAAAGTCCACGTTAAATAAATTATGGAATATGTTATATTTATTATTATACACTTTAGATATTTCCGACACTGTTCTAATGCTGCTGCTGATTGGATTAGATGTATATGTCGCTAAAATATTGCCGTCTTGTCCGGATATGTATAAATCTCCCATCGAAAGCCATTTTGGCGGGTCAATATCTTTAAAAAACAAGCTTTTATCAAACCAAGTGGATACAACTATTCTTTTTCCTTCACTGGTTTTATATTCAATATTATATATTAAGGTTATTTCATTAGTATGAGGATTTTGGAAGGTATGAAATCCAACCGATAAATCTTTTTGAAGAATGTCAATCCACTTTTCATAAGTTATGTAACTGTTTTGAAGCTGTATATCGTAATACAATTGACTGTCGAAGATACCAGACTGTGAAAAAATTGAATCGGTATGCTGAATATACAAAATTGTTCTATAATTGTTTAGTTTGGAGTAATAGGAGAAGTTTTGGAGAAACATCATGGTTGTTCGGTTGTTGAAGTAATTATCTCGAGTGTTAATGGATAAAATTTGATTTAAATCCTGGTAGTTAACAACATAAGAGTAGAAGTTTCTTACCTCCTCAATTGTGCTTTGAACATTTTTTTTCACATTATTTACTATATTTTGATTTATTTCTTCTGCCTGCTTGGTTAAAGCTGTCTGATATTTATATAATATAAGGACTGATGTTATTATTGGTATAAGGAATATAACGAAATAAGATAGTAGCCAGACATGAATTGTTTTTGATTTTATATTAAATACTTTTTTAATAAAAGAGCCTATAATTTTTAAAGACATCATTATACCCCCTTTGGAAATTAATTCTACCATTACCTTCGTACTATGTCAACTGACTAAGTATTTATTGACTTCGTTTTCATGCTTTTGTCACTTTACTTTTTTTTGAATATGGTTCTATAATTAAGGCATAGCGTCAAGAAATAACATCAATAGAAATTGGGAGTGAGTGTACATGAAATCAACAATAACGCGAGGGATGCGGCTGTTTGATGTATTTAACAACATCTTTATGTTTTTACTTATGATTGTGATGATATACCCGCTTTGGTATGTGGTAATAGCATCTATCAGTGACAGCATTCAGTTAATGAGTTTTCAAGGTATATTGCTAAGGCCTCTGGGATATAGCCTGAATGCATATAAATTGATGGCAAAAAATCCTATGATTCTCAGAGGATATATTAATACAATTTATATTGTGGTTGTTGGTGTGATACTTAATATCTTATTTACATCTGTAACGGCATATTTTCTATCGCGAAAGAATGTCTATTGGCAAAAATATATTATGCTATTCATTATTTTTACGATGTTTTTTTCAGGGGGCTTGATTCCTAGTTATCTAATCAATACAAATTTATTTCGTTTAAAAAATACTTATTGGGCATTAATTTTACCCGGACTTATTAATACATATAATCTAGTTATTATGCGTACAGCGTTTTCTGCGATACCAGACAGCTTAGAGGAATCAGCCAAGATTGATGGCGCAAGTCATTGGAGGATTTTGTTTACAATAATAATTCCTCTTTCAAAACCTGTTATGGCCGTTATGGTGCTTTATTACGCCGTGGCACATTGGAATGCATGGTTTAATGCGAATATTTATCTTGTGGAACGCTCAAAGTATCCATTACAGCTTATATTGCGTGAAATACTGATAGGAAATGATACATCATCCATGACTGTGCAGGCAGTTGAAGCGGCAGATCATCAATCAGTTGGAGAAACAATAAAATATGCAGTAATTGTAGCAGCAACATTTCCTATACTTTGTATTTATCCGTTTTTACAGAAATATTTTGTTAAAGGTGTTATGGTAGGCGCTATTAAAGGCTAATGATGAGGAGGCAGAATACATAATGATAATCAAAAAAGAAAAGACAATGAATACTAAATCTCAATTTTATTACTCTAGGAGCATTGTTTGGAAAGATTTCAGAGTCAATCGTTCTCTGTATTTAATGGCGCTCCCAGCAGTGCTATACTACATACTGTTTCATTATTTTCCTATGTATGGTGCACTGATTGCATTTAAAAGCTATCAACCATATTTAGGGTTTCTAAAAAGTAGTTTTGTGGGTTTGGATAATTTCAAACAGTTTTTTAACAGCCCATATTTTTCCGTTATTTTAGTAAATACTTTTCGCATCAGTTTATCTACGTTGTTATTTGGGTTTCCGGCACCAATTATATTAGCATTGTTGATTAACGAAATGCAACATAGATGGTATGCTAAACTTGTACAAAATATTCTATATATGCCTCACTTTATTTCTCTTGTGGTTATATGCGGGATGATTAAGACATTCACACTGGACTCGGGAGTTGTTAACAATATTCGGGTTTTTTTAGGACTTGAGGCAAAAAGTCTTTTGAATTATCCCGAATATTTTGTTCCAATATATGTAATTTCTGACATTTGGCAGCATGCAGGTTGGAGTAGCATTATTTATCTTGCAGCGCTTTCAAATATTGATTCTGAGCTATATGAAGCTGCAATGATTGACGGAGCAAATCGTTTTAAACAAACAATATATGTTACCATACCCGGGATAATTCCTACAGTTGTGATTATGCTTATTCTTCGTATAGGAGGATTACTCAATGTTGGGCATGAAAAAATAATTTTGCTGTATAATGATTCGGTAATGAGTGTTGCTGATGTTATTTCGACATATGTGTATAGGAAAGGATTGATAGACCAGAGCTGGAGTTTTAGTGCGGCAGTGGGACTTTTTAACTCGGTAATAAATTTTATGTTTTTAATTGCAACAAACTATATTAGCAAAAAGGCTACTGATGTAGGATTATGGTAAGTAAATATTCTCTTTATCCAATAATGAGGTTTTTGTGCTGTTTGGTAAAAGGCTGAAAAATCTCAGATTGGATATTGTAGAATATATAGAATAAATATTTTAAAATGAGGTGAATGAAATGAAAAAAAGCAGAATCAGTAAATTGTGTTTTTTGTTAGTCATAATGCTAATTGCCAGCATTATGCAAACCTTTGCATCGACTGGTCAGTCGGGTGTTAATGTTTCGGAGGCATCTCGCTGGAATGGTGATGGTGTAATTATCCCAAATCCGTTCAGTCAGGATGCTCAGGATGGCACAATAAAGCTGACGGCGAATGAGTCCACTTATTTGGACCTGAAGGCAGAATATAAGGGTACATATCTTATTTCTGCCGAGGTTATCATGGCTTCTCTTCAAAATTCCGTTATTGCAGTGCTTGCAGGTGACCAAGAATCTCAATTGTGTCAAGTACAGTTTAGCAGCGATGGAAAAATAAGCGGCAGAGGCAATTATAGTCCTAATGAGGTTATACCAATACAACTGCTTGTTTCTACTACTATGGGTAAATATGCGGTATATAAGAATGGAAACCATTTCTTCGAAGGAGCTCTTGGTACGGGTGCAGGTATTAGATATATTAAATTTTCTGCCAGTGAAGATATGTATATTAACAATGTTTCTATAAAACGTTGGGACAGAAGTATATGCAGTGAGGATGCGGCTACTATATATAAAACAACCTTTTCCGGAACGGTAGGTAATAGTATTAAAGGCTATGAAGATTGGGATTTAGAAAGAACAAATGATGCAAACTCATCCTATACTTTTGCGCCAGACCCTGCAGGTGACGACTCTAATACCGTAGTTAAAATGGAACGTACCAAAAAAGGCGGCAGTTCAGATGGGGTATCTACGAACAGAATGCGTAGAACTCTCAATGTTGATAAAAGCATGCTGATTTCTCAACGTTTATATGTTCCAAGCCTATGGAACGGAGACGTAAACAGAGGACATTTTGTGATTTTTCTTCGTGATAGTTCAAAAACGAAGACCGTTAACCTTATATCCTTATATTTAAATTCAGCAGGCAAAGGAAATATTAGAGTAGGTACAGCTACTCGACAGGTGGATTTTCCAAAGGACGAATGGTTTACATTGGATGTTGCGGTAAATCTTGAAGAACATGTATTAAATGCGTATGTCAACGGAAAAAAAATAAACCTTCAGCCTATTGCATTTGACAGCTCAGTCGCAGGTTTTGGTGAGATTGACTATGACCTGGAACGTAATTCAGGTACCGGTAGTATATATATTGATGACATCAAGCTGAAATCGGAAGTGGATACTTCATATAGAGATGCATTTCCTAATAGTATTTATTCTTCAACATATTCGGGAACCGTTGGCAGCAGTGTAGGCGGTTATGAGTCTTGGACACTTGGTTCAAAAGTAAATAAAGGTAATGGGTATACCTATATTTTTGCCGAAGATCCGGAAGGCGTAAGCGGCAATGTGGTAGTTAAAATGGAGCTTTATGATAAGACCAAAGCACAAGAAGTAGGCGCGCAGCGAATGGTTCGCGGCCTTGATGGGTTAAATAAAAATCTATTGATTTCTCAGAGGTTTTATTTTCCAAGTATCTATGGAGATACTGATAACAACGGTGCTTTTAATATGTTTTTGCGCGGCAATAATGATGTCATACAAATCGACAACCTGGTTAACATGCACGGAAGTAAAATAATATCTCAATCTAGTAGTAATGTACTTGCATACTACCCCAAGGACACATGGTTTAAAATTGAAGTGGCTTTGGATATAGAGAATCATATTTACGATGTATATTTTGACGGTACAAAACTTAACTCTGAGCCCATAACCTTTGATAGCTCAGTTACTTCATTCAGTAAGCTGGAGCTTGAAGTGACGCGTTGGACCGAGGGCGTATGGTATATAGACGATATTAGTATAAGAGAAGGGGATGCTTCTGTTCCGACAGAGGAGAAGGTTATGGATTTTGACTTGAGCCTGGGTGAATATACAAATATTTTTGAGGATTCGATTGATGTGCGTGATTTGGCAACCATAGAGGTTGAAGAAATTGTTTTTAGCAACGGTTATTCAGACTCATTTGAACCCATGGACGGCGGTTTTGTTAAAAGCATAACTTTGCGCCGTACAAGGGAACTTGATGAATTGCCATTAAATTTATATGTTGCCGCTTATAGTAGGGATAACGTGTTAACAGATATTGGAATATATACTATTGCGAGTTTTGAGGATACAAGTATTACTTTTACTGCTGCTGATTTTGGTGAAGTAAACGTCAGTGAAGATAGCATAGTGTCGGTATATATATTTAACGACCAACTTAAGCCATACGGTGATGGTGATAAATACAGCCGTGACAGGGTAAGGATATTTCTTGCCGGAGATTCTCTGATGCAGACCTATGATGCCAATCATTATCCTCAAGAGGGTTGGGGCCAGCGCCTAGGCGAATGGTTGATGCCAAATAAGGCAGAGGTTAGAAACTATGCTGTTAGCGGCAGAAGCTCAAAATCTTACTTCAATACCTCGGAATATCAGAGGATTTTTGATGAAGGAAGAGCGGGCGACTTCCTACTCATTTCCTTTGCAGCAAATGATGAAATGGATAAAGGTGAAGATCGCGCTACCAATCCATATCAGGATAAGGATACGGAAGGATCCTACCAATGGTATCTCTACCACAAATATATTGTGCCTGCTCAACAAAAAGGTATGATCCCGATTTTGGTTACATCTAATCCAAGACTGAACTTTGCAGGTGATGCATACTGCGGAGACATTATGGTGGCATATGTGGATTCCATGCGCTCTCTGGCCCGTGAGGTGAATGTGCCGTTGATAGATTTATATACCAAGTCGGTTAACCATCTAGGAGCTTTAGGTCCGGATGAAAGTAAGAGCTTATATATGGTATTTAAGGATTCCGATTATGCAGACGATCCAGCGTTTGCAAATACTGTATGGACAAATGACGGAAAAGAGGAATTAAACGATACTACTCATCTCAGAGTTGCAGGAGCTAGGCTGGTTGCCGAATTTGTAGCCGAGGAGCTGAGAAAGTCTGGCTGCGGTATTGACCAATACTTAAAATAAACAAATGTGAAAATCCCTATAATGGCAGAAAGGCGGTTGATATATGTGGCAAGACACCGTATAGCCTATGTACTTTGTTTGTGTATATTGTTGAGCACGCTGCCATGTTCGAAGGTTACATTTGCCGGCGGTATTACAGTTGATTTTGAAAATAACGGACTTTCAAATTTTATTTGCAGTTTGGGCGGAGGAGTTTCTATTAAGGAAGATGGCGGCAATAAATTCATGAGTATATCACCCAATTATGATGGAATTACAGCATTTGCCGAGTATAAAGCAGATTATGGAAAAGATGTTTCATTAGAGATAGGCTTTGACTTTATGATAAAAAGTTACAAAAATGACGGGATTGTACTTGCATCTGTTGTGGGAGACAGCGGTACAATGATTTGTGTAGAAACATACCGTGGCGGTGTTTACTATAAAAACCAGCATGGTAATTATGCTAATTTAATTAATGAATATATGACTGATATTTGGTATAGTATGCGAATTTATGTAAATGCCAAGGCGGGAAAATTTAGTATAGCGGTAAACGGACGTTATTTAGCCAATGATATTCCTTTTATTAACTCGGGTAGCACTGTGAAGAGCGTTAGTTTCTCTACAAAATATACTCCTGGATTTTGCATTGATAATTTTATCGTACGTCCGTTGCAGGAAGCAGGAAGCATTACAATAAGCGGACCGTCTGAGATTGAACTTGCAAAAGGGAAAACTGGACAAACAAGATTTTCTGTTAAAGTTTTTGACGTGAAAGGGTTGGAAATGAAAGAGGCGGTGCCACAGTGTTCAATTGAACCGCAAGATGCCGGTATGTTGCTACGTATGGACAAAGGGGATGTTATTTTGGACATTTCCGATTCGGTACCCGCAGGTTTTTATACTCTAAGGGCTGTCTATGCAGCAATAAGTCAGGAATATTCCATAGTTTTAAAAAGATATACACCTGAAGCCGTATCTGTTAAGATTACCGGGGAGTCTAAACTGGTGTTCCGTAGAAATAAAGAAAATACATACCAGTATAAGGCAACTGCCTATGACAAAATGGGTGAACCGATTGATGACTGTACTTTCAGGTTTTCTCTGGATGGTACTGTACCCAATACCATTTCCATCAACCCTGAAACGGGTGTTGTTACCGTTTCAGGAGAATTACCAAAGGATCGTCATATTATGCTTAGGGCAGAGCTTGTGGCGAACGACGCAGTAGCGGCAGAGAAAAAGCTTACTTTAATGGATGAGGCTACATATGTATCTGATCAATATAGATGGGAAACATTGCTGGCGTACGTTGACAGGGTGCGTGAATATGGAAGGGATCCTGTAAACGGTTCTATACTTATTGCAAAGGCGCTAAATAGATACACCATGAAACCTGCTGTTTGGATTACTCCTAAAAAGGCCATTACACCAAGTAATTTGGCGGAGCAGGGGAACTGGTTTAGGCTTATGGAGGCATTATGGCAGCTGACAGGTGACCAACAGTACAAACGGGAAATAACAGAAACCTACCAGATGTACTTGGACAGATATATTAGTGATTCAGGAATGGTAATATGGGGTGGTCATGCCTGTGTCAATATGGATGATTTAGAACCTCATTATTATGCAGACGGAAGTGCTTATTACCATGAGCTGAAATCGCATTTTCCATATCTTGACCCGTTTTTTGAATTGAATCCCGAGGCGGCACGGCGGATTTGTATTGCCACATGGATGAATGCGGTTAAAGACAAGTACACAATGTTGTTTAACCGTCATGCGGACTACAAGAATCCTTACACGGAAGAAATTGAAAAAACATGGCTGGAAACTGATTATGGCTATGTGGATCCGGAATGGGGCTACAATTTTATCCGCGATAGAAATATACCATTCCGTTCGGCAGGCAACGACCTGCTGCATTTGGCTGCCCAGCTTTATAAGCATACTCGGGAAGAACCTGCAAAAATTTGGGCTACAAGACTTTTGAACCGTTATTATGCGTGCTCCGATCCAAATACCAATATGTATGTTTATCAATTTACTACTGCTGACGGCGCCAAGGGAACGGAGGATCCTATGAAAGTACTGGAACCCATAGGAGCATGGTGGACAAAATACCCATTACCTGAAGAATATACATGGACAGCATACGGCGACAGGTTTAAAAATCAATATGCAGATGACCTCATTGCTCAAGGCTTTGTTCCACCGGAAAAGGAATGGATACTACGTGAATGCTTTTATGTCAACAAGGAGCCCGTGGAATTTTCACCGCTTGTTGACATCGAACTTGCAAAAGCGTTTGGCAAGGATAGTCCGGAAGGGTCTCTGATTATGGAGCAAACCATTAAGGCTTTGGGCAATTACAGCAAGTATTGTTATGATCCGGAAAGAAATAAAATAATTCCTTGTTTGATTGACGGTACAAGTTTGGAAGGTTTTATAGTAAAACGCAACGGATATTTTGGAGATGCGGGACGAGTTATGTTAGCAAGCGATATAAGTGATAGAATGACTCTTTCCTATATCAAGACATATCTTGAAGGTAGATATCGAACAGATTTACAGGAACATATAGACAATATATGGGTTTTAATACGTAATACTATGAAAGCTTTTGGTACAGGCGAGCCCGGCATCGACTATCCCGGTGACAGGATGAATCTTGATTTCGCATGTGCAGCTGATAAACCCAATTTGCTGGTCGGATTACTCTACCTGTACAAGAGCACAGGCATTGTAGATTATTTAGATTTAGCACGTGTTATCGGTAACAATATTATTGCCAATAAAATGGATGACGGATTTTTTGTTCTTGATAAGAATCGCCAATATATTCCGCTAAGTGGAAAGGCAGGTGTTTTCCCATATTCCTTAGCTTTGCTCGAGGCGACCATTAGGGGTGAAGAGGATAATGTTCCTGAACTGTATTCGTTTGACGGATATTATGATGATAGCGCAATCATTGAAGATTCACAATATGAATATCCTCTTTCTGCTCAGGATAAGACGGTATGGTATTCAAGGCCGTATGCTGTTGTGAATGCCACCGATATATATATTTCTGAAAATGAGATTACCATTTCGCCCGGTGAAGTACGAAAGTTGGCTATTACTGTTGAACCGGATGACGCCGACAATAAATCGCTTTTATGGGGTAATAGTAATCCAAAATGTGTTTGCATTGATTATGACAGCAATACTATTATTGGATTACAGCCTGGAACTGCGGAAATCACTATTTCGTTACAAAGCAATCCCAGGGTAAAAACTTTTTTAACAGTAAAGGTAGAATAATAGGAGGAATGTACCGTGCTTGGAAAAAGAATATGTTGTATTTTTATGTCGGTTGTACTGACGGTTTGCATGTGGGGAGCAGGTGGTACGGTTGTTTTTGCTCTTGATGAAAGTACAACTACAAACCTAACGCTTTCCGATGCGGAACTGCTTGCCAGATTTGGAATTTTTCGCGGATATGAGGATGGTTTATTACATACGGAATATAATATTACCAGAATGGAATATGTGGCATTAATTATGCGTTGCTTAAAGTATGATAGCGAATTTATGGTTGATGAGCAACTTTTTGATGATGTTCCAAAAGATTCCTGGGGTGCAGCTTATATTAAAGCTGCGCTTGATCTGCAGATTATAAATGGATATGGTAATGGTAAGTTTGGCCCGGACGATCCAGTTACTGTAATAGATGTAATTAAGATTCTTGTTAGTGCCTTGGGTTAC
>Ga0134101_1000423_pt1 | contig 49034 bp, 37 predicted proteins | sample 12_3_2metaG_FD_94446 | JGI IMG/M metagenome (GOLD analysis project Ga0134101, IMG submission 94446) | Switchgrass degrading microbial communities from high solid loading bioreactors in New Hampshire, USA - 12_48_3.3_201_A2 metaG | ecosystem: Engineered > Bioreactor > Semi-continuous > Anaerobic...
AATGAACTCCAGCCTTAACCTTAAATGTTACATTCATAACATTGGTACTTTCTCCTGATATTCCGCCGATATCGGCTACAATGAACCTTACCTTCCCGTCATCAGCTTTGTCCTCTTTAACTATCTTTATGTTGTCAGTTACACCTGATGCACTTAGGTATTCAAATACATTTGAATCATAGGACAGAGTTATATCATGGGCATAAACCGTCTGCTCCAGGTTGTTCAACCCGATTCCCACTGTAAATGTAGCTCCGGCCTTCACACTACTATCTGCAGTAAGGACAGCTTCAGGTACTCGAACTTCCTCTTCTACTTTTTCGCCGTTCTGGGTGATCTTGAAGTAATCATAGGAAACATTTAAAACGCCTGGGAATTGAGCATCAGCATTAGAATTTGCCGAGTGTTGGTAAGTAATCAGACCGACCTTTGGCACTCCAAGGACATCACCGGGTCCTGTCCTGAGGGTTGGACGCAGATTACTTGCATCCAGCTTGAATGGTTTCCAGTCCTTGCCGTTATTAGAGAAGAACGCTATGAAGTTATTATCTCTCTTTTCGATCCTCAGCCAAATCAGTTTTTGCTCAGGGCCTGCCGCTCTAATGCTTACATCAGCCAAAGAATGGGTGCTGGAAGAAACTCTGTTTGTACCGATTTGTCTGGCAAATTCAAGCCCATACAATCCAGCGTTATAGGTGCTGGTTGCTGCACGTTTGCCCCAGGTTAGCGTGAAAAAGTTCTGGTCGTTCCAATAGACGATAATACCGGCCTTCTCAAGATTTCTGCCCGGTGTCCTGGATAGGTCTATCTTGGTTTCGATGGTCCAATCCCCCTCAGGGGCATCTCTCAACAGCACATTTTTGGCGGAAAAGTCTGTGTTCCTGAAATCCCCTCTCTGGGTCGTGATCGTCATCGCGCCGTCGACTATTTTCCAATTTGCCGGATCTTCATTTATCCAGGACCAACTTGAGTCCAGAGTCGAACCGTCAAAGTCATCCATGAAATCTTCGCTTGCGGCAAGCACCTTTACAGTATAGACGCCATTGGGTGAACCGGCATTCTGTACAGTAATAGTCGTGGTGTTACCAACAGTATTATATGATACCGTGGCGGCAGGATCTGCCGCTATTGCTTCAACGATATTATCCTTTGAAGGATCGGCATATACAGTATAAGAAGTTTTCGCGGGATTAAACGATTTAATAGGGATCCCGCCTACAGTTATCGCTTTCAAAGTATTAGCGTACTGGAATTCAAACGTATAATTCTGTACCCACTTGCCCCATTGTTTGGAATGATCCCATACATGCGTGTTGTAGACATCTTCCAATGTTACCTTTACGATTGCAGTGTCGCCCACAAACTCTGCCTGCTTGACGATTTCGACAATAGCATTCTCATTGTATGGGATAACTCTATCGATTGTCGGCACTTCTGTGCCAAGGGGAACATTAATAATATAATTCTGTGTACCTGCGCCGGATGCCGGGGCGTTGACTGAATTTATTTTCATTGTGGCAGCCTGGCCATTTGCATCTTTCCATGATGTAAGTGAGTGACTGATATCAAAATCGCCATAGCGCTGACCGGCAACTTCAATCTCGATGGAAAGCGGTGCGGTACCTGTTGGCATATCACGCCCGGTAATTGCTTGCCAGTATTCAACGCCTGTATCGCGCCACCTTGCCATGTTGAACTCCTGGGTGATGAGTTTTTTATTAACAGCATCCCAACGATAGGAATCGATTTTTCCCTGAAGGGATTCCCATGTCTCCCTCAGGAATGTCGCATACTGCACAGCCCTTTGCAGCCTGTAAATCATCTCTTCATAAAGTGTGTTGCCTGATTTCATGACGTAATCCCATGGAACATTATGGAACTGGAGCAGGAATTCTTCCGGTATCGTATTGATGTCCTCAAACATGGATTTGTTGGGATCAAACAATTGATTGGCAAGCGGGAAGAGCTTTTCTTCAACCGTGCCGGGGATCGGTACCGGAAGCAAATCGGCTTTGCGCCCTTCTACCGTTCTACGGAAACCGATACTGTCTTTCATTGCTTGGTTGTAGTATACCGGACACCAGTCATCCTGTCCGGCATTGTAATCCCACCATCCATCAGAGAAATGATCTCCTCCCAGAGACTGCGACTGCTGATGCAATAAGCCCAGTGTGTTTTGTGCGTCAACGACAGCCTCGCGGGAACCCATCATCATATCAACGATCGTCTCTACGACATCGTCATCATTAGTCCATGTCATTCTGACCCATTCTTCAGCGATGTCTTCTGATTTAAGGGTCCAATCCCAGGCCATACGCCCGAATGCATAGGTATTTGCCTGCAAAAAGTCGTGTCCGGTGATGTTGTCGGAGTTACCCATGTTATTTACACCGCATATGCCGGTGCGGGTCTGACCCTGAGCGCTGCCGTCGATGATATTGCCCACCAGCGTACCGGGGCCTTCAGCGTAAGTATCAAATTTAAAGAACTCCTCCCATAAGGGACCGAGGTATGTCATATAGTTGGCAAATCCCAGATATTCCATAGTAATCTGCAATTCAGCAGCCTGGTTCGTATTTTTCATCCGCCCGAACATTGGATGGGGTATCTCCCTTGCCTGGAAGTCCAGCGGGCCATTCTTGTTCTGGATTAAAATATGATCGGGGTAAACATCGGCGTCATCGCCATCATAGAAGCTCATATATGCCCTGACCAGTCTGTCATGGTCTTGTTGTGCGTCATATACGAACGAACGCCACCATAGCGTAGCCGGTCCGCCATCTGCTTCGGTAAGGTATCTTCCCATCAGCATACTGCCGGTGGTGTGGGTATCGCTGTGGGTTACGGGTCCTGGCTGGCCTTCGGAGCCGGCTTTCATCGTCCATCCCACGAAATCAGGAATGATCCTTCGTATCTGGTTGGTTTTTGCAAGCCACCAGCGCGCCCACTCATCTCCCTTTTCAGTTGTGGAATTCCAGTCACCTAAGAAACCTGTAGCAGGATCCTTGCCCCTGACGCTTCCGTTAGAGCCGGTTCCTAGAACTCTGGTGGTAAGGTCTGCCGGTATGTCCCTTGGCAGAACGTTAGAAGGCGAATAATTGTTTTGTCCCACCTGGTTGCATATTGTTGAGTTGGGACTGTCGTAACCGGCTGAAAGAGCAATATGAATGCCATATGGCCTGAACAGGTCTGCCAGAGCGGCTTCCTGCCGAATGACCCACTCACTTAAGTACGCATGTACTATATTGACATTGTTCAGGTTAAATTCGTTCACGCCTATTGAGGCAAGAGCACGAGCCACCACAACATATCTGTCCAGGATAACCGGGAGAGCCGGGCGATTTATAGCCGCAGCTGCGCTTGTGGTGTGGGCTGCATTGCCACTGGGATTATAACCCGGTACTGCAAGGTCGAAATTGAAGATATATCCGCTTTCACCATTTAACCCGGCAGATGGGTTGGTAGGATTGTTCCCGCCATACAGACGCTCTTTCTCACAGCCTAAAATGCGGCGGGACTGAATCCTGGGGAAATCGGATTCATCCAGATTAGTAATAGGTTTCTGTGTTTGGATCTTGCGTATGAATGCGAATGTACCGTAGAGGGCGCCAATTTCAGTGTTACCTGCGATTACGGTAACGGGTTTGCCGTCAACAGTCATAGACTTGATTATGTAGCCCTCATCCCCTACTTCTTCCAAATCTTCTTCAAGACCCAGATTCCTGATATACCCGGATGTATCCGGCGTACCAATGATGAGGGAATTGGCAACTACCGCGTCCGGGTGATCTGTATTTCCGATGGCAATGGGAATATACGGGGTACCCAACATACCGTTCAGAGCTTCCTCAATCTCATATTGTATTGCCTGAAGTGTTGTTTTGGGGATTCTTTGCACTGATCCCGCAGCCTGTCTCAGACCTGGCGTATCGTAGCCGTAGAAATCCTGGAATTCCTGGGTTTCTGAATACATATACAGTTTTGCTGCTTTATCTACCGGTATAACAACACGCTGTATCACACTTCTGTAAGCATTACGCAGTGAATTATTGCTTACAGGCACGTACCTCAGCCACATATCGGAACCGTTGTAGTCGTCTCCATAGATTTTCGGCTCTCTCGGCGGTGCGAATTCCACAGCATCTGTTGGCACCTCATATTCCTCTATACCGCCCTGGATGTTTTCTGCCGCATAAGTAATTCCTATATGCTTTTGGGAGTCAACCGAGGTATCCGCATTGATGTTATCTTCCGCTGCTGACATGGGCATAATGAAAAGCTGCATGAACATTGCCATAATTAAGAGTGCGCTAAGTAGTTTGCCTTTTCTAGCATTTACCATAATCCACACTCCTTGTTAGAATATTTTGAGTATTTGCTTGCGCTATGGACAGTCTGGGGCTTGACAGATGCGATAAAATGTAATATTAATGTAAGAATATTCTATATAGCAATAATCAAACTCTTTATTTCCCAATTATTGCCTATATTGGATTGCAAAGATAATTTATCGTGTATTCTGGTTGAAGGGTGTATATATCTCTGAAATCAGTAAGGAAAAAGCAGAAAAACTGAAATTTGGATTTGCTCCCTTGTATGCATTTGATGTATATCTCTTTTATTCGAAAATATTCCTGCGGCCATAGTATCGTCTTCGTTTTGTAGATTCTACAATGAAACTGGCAGACAGTCTGAACGACCATCTGCCAGAAACATATAGCTATTTCATTTTATTTTTTCACCTAATAATTGACGGAGAATTGCAAATCCTTATCAAACAGGTTCTTATCAGACCACACCAAACAGGAGATCGCCATAGGTGGGCATAGGCCACATACTTGCATCCACCTTGGTTTCAATCTCATCGGCAACGGCACGTAATTCTTCCATCAGCGGGATGATGACATCCTTATATGCACGGGCATGCCCCAGTGAATCTCCTTCATGCTTATCAACTTCCTCTAACTTCTCACTTAGTTTGTTGATAGATGCTTTCAGGTTGGATGTCAACGAGACAAGCGTATCGAGTTCTTCTTTAGCCACGGTGGAATCAGTTCCTGCTGTATTGAAGGAAGCAACCGTATCGGCGACCTTCTTAGCATAGGCAAGCGATACCGGAAGAATCTGCCTGCTTGCCATTTCAATCATAGTCAGAGCTTCTATGCGGATTGTCTTGATATAATTCTCCAGGCAGATTTCATAACGGGAATGTATTTCTGTTGGGCTTAAAACGCCATGCTTTTCAAGTACCTTGATGTTCTTCTCAGCGACAAGCACCGGAATGGCATCGACAGTAGACTTCAAATTGGGCAGACCTCTTTTCTCGGCTTCAGCTACCCATTCCTCGGAATAGTTGTTGCCATTGAAGATAATGCGCTTATGGTTCTTGATGATTTCCTTCACCACAGCATTCACTTCTGCATTATAGTCCTCGGCTTTTTCAAGGCGATCGGCAATCTGGCTGAGTGTTTCGGCCACAATGGTATTGATTATAAAGTTCGGGGTAGCGATGGATTGTGAAGAACCCACTGACCTGAATTCAAACTTATTGCCTGTAAATGCGAAAGGAGAGGTTCGGTTTCTGTCGGTGTTATCCTTCGGAAGCACAGGAAGTGTGGAAACACCGATTTCCAGGGTTCTGCTGTTTCCGTTGTTCTTGACAACTCCGGTTTCTATTTGCTCGATAACACTAGTCAGTTCATCACCAAGGAATATGGACATGATGGCCGGAGGTGCCTCGTTGGCTCCCAGTCTGTGGTCGTTCCCGGCTGTGGCAACAGAGAAGCGCAACAGATCCGCATAATCATCAACTGCCTTGATAACAGCCACCAGGAAAACAAGGAATTGAGCATTCTCACACGGTGTTGAGCCGGGATCCAACAGGTTCTTGCCATCGTCAGTCGAGATGGACCAGTTATTGTGCTTACCGGAACCATTGACGCCTGCAAACGGCTTTTCATGCAAGAGGCAGGCAAGCCCGTGCCTTGCCGCAACTTTTTTCATTATTTCCATGGTCAATTGGTTATGGTCAGTTGCAATGTTGGTGGTGGCAAACACCGGAGCCAGCTCGTGCTGTGCGGGTGCAACCTCGTTATGCTTTGTTTTTGCTGAAACTCCAAGCTTCCAGAGCTCGGCATCCAAATCATGCATGAAATTGGATATCTTTTCTTTCAGAATTCCGAAATAATGATCCTCAAGCTCCTGTCCCTTGGGCGGCTTGGCACCAAAGAGGGTCCTACCGGTATAAATCAGGTCTTTACGCTTCATGAAGTAATCTTTGTCTACAAGGAAGTATTCCTGCTCGGGTCCTAAGGTGGTTAATACACGTTTAGTGGTAGTATCGCCAAAGAGTCTCAGAATACGAATGGCCTGTTTGGAGAGTGCATCCATTGAGCGCAAAAGCGGGGTTTTCAGATCCAGCGCTTCGCCCGTATAGGAGCAGAAGGCTGTGGGAATATACAATGTTTTATCCTTAACAAATGCAGGTGAGGTACAATCCCACGCGGTATAGCCTCTGGCCTCGAAGGTTGCACGAAGGCCGCCGGAGGGGAATGACGAAGCATCAGGCTCGCCCTTGATCAGCTCTTTACCTGAGAATTCCATAATGGCTTTGCCGTCTCCTGTAGGTGTCAGGAAAGAATCATGTTTCTCGGCAGTAACTCCGGTTAACGGCTGGAACCAGTGGGTAAAATGGGTGGCACCCATTTCTACCGCCCAATCCTTCATAACGCATGCAACAACTTCAGCTACATCCGGATCGAGTGGAAGACCTTCCTTAATTGTTTTCTTCAGCTTCTTATAAATCGGCTTTGGCAGACGCTCCTGCATTATCGCATCATTAAACACTGCTGAACCAAACATGCTGGAACCGACCTCATTAATACATTTTTCCATGACTTATTCTCCTTTCAAATACTAAAATTTGTTCGATCTTTCGCTTAATTTTTAATAATTTATAAATTTTCAGTTCATCACCGGTTGTAACTCAATAAAAATACAAAAAAGGCGCTCCACTCCATTGGTGAAACGCCTTTGTTTCTGTTAAAACGCTATTTAAAAACCATTGTAATAATCATTAACAATACTGCCGCCCTGGCTCATCGAACAATTCAAATTCGTTTTTATTTTAGCAGACTTCTAAACATTTTGCAAGATGTAAAATAAAAAATTTCATTTTTTATTTTAAATACAATAATGCGCCGACATGATCCATAGTTTCTGTTCATCTTATACAATAAGCTGAAAATTCGCTATTTCACGCCTTTGTCTTTATTTTTTCTCACTTGCAGATTAAAAGACACCTCAATTTACTCTTACCAACCTTACTGCCAATTGACGGCATCATCATCTATTTCCTGCATTTTTTATTATCCCATCAATTTTCGCAACAAGGCCTCGGCCTTGCGAATATCTGCCTTTCCACCGGTTTTTTTCATAATGTAGCCGAACAACATGTTGATGGCCTTATCCTTGCCGCCTCTGATATCTGCTACTGCTTTGGGATTTGCATCGATGGCTTCCTTGCATAAGCTTTCAAGCTCCTCATCGGAGATCCCCACAAGATCCTCCGGCTTAATAAACTCATCTACCGATTTGCCGCTTTCCAGCATCTTTTGCAAGGTACTCTGGGCAACTCCTATGTTGATTTTTTTCTCATCGGCGAGCTTAACAAGCGCAGCAAACTGGGATGCGGAAATCCTTATATCGAATAATTCCTTTTCCTCCTCGGTGTCCATATTGGAAAAGATGGTGCCGACAATAAGGTTAGCCGCATTTTTAACGCTGGCGCCCTCAGCCAACGCGCCTTCGAAAAATTCTGCTACCTTTTTGTACTTTATAATCTGTCTGGCTGTGGCTTCAGAAAGCCCCAGAACATTAATGTACCGTTTAAGCTTGTCAAATGGAAGTTCAGGCAAAGATGCCCGTATTTCTTCTACCTTCTCATCATCGATACAGAATCTCAGGATATCTGGATCAGGGAAATAGCGGTAATCATCGGAGTTCTCCTTATCACGCATAGGGGTGACGCTATTGGTCCCCTCGTCATAACGCATGGTCTGCTGGACAATGGTCCCTCCCGCGTCCAGAATATCAGCCTGCCTTTCCGCCTCAGCCATTACGGCTTTTTGAATGAAACTTAAGGAGTTGATATTCTTGGTTTCGGTTCTCACTCCGAAATTGGGATCACCGGGCTTCCGCAGCGAAAGATTGACATCGCAACGCATGGAGCCTTCCTGCATCTTACAGTCCGATATACTGATATAACGCATTGTAAGCTGCAACTTTTCGGCAAACTCTCTTGCCTCTTCGGCAGAAGAAATATCGGGCTCAGAAACGATCTCAATCAGCGGAACACCGCTGCGGTTATAGTCAATATAGGTATGCCCTTTATCATGGATGAGCTTTCCGGCATCCTCCTCGATATGAATACGGGTTATGCCGATACGTTTGCCGCTGTCCAGCTCGATATAGCCCTTTTCACAGAGAGGCTCATCATATTGCGAGATCTGATAGGCTTTTGGCAAATCGGGATATACATAATTTTTTCGATCCATATGGGATTTGGTATTTATTTTACAGTTCAGCGCCAGGCCAGCCTTGATGGCATATTCCACCACTTTTTGATTCAGGATGGGCAGGGACCCCGGCTGACCGGTACAAACAGGACAGCAATGGGTATTGGGCTCTCCCCCGAATTCAGTGGTGCAGCCGCAGAAGATCTTGGTTTTCGTGGCCAGCTCAACATGGGTCTCAATACCGCAGACAATTTCATAATTCATGCCCTGGCACCTCCTTCGTAAACGCCGGCTTTAATACCTGAGTTTTGCTCATAAAAATTGGCCATTTGAAGAACCGTTGGTTCATCAAACTTCCTGCCGATGATCTGCATACCGATGGGCAAGCCCTTTGAATCCTCACCACAGGGGATCGAGATGGCCGGAATTCCCGCGATATTGACCGGCACTGTGCAGATATCCGACAAATATATCTCAACCGGGCTGGCTCCCTTGTAATTCAACGGGAACGCAGTATTGGGCGCAGTGGGAGCAATAAGCACATCACATTTTTCGAAGACGGCATCGAATTCCCGATTGATTTCTTCACGAATCAGACATGCTTTCTTGTAATACGCATCGTAGTAGCCGCTGGACAACACATAGGTCCCCAGCATGATACGGCGTTTGACTTCGTCACCGAATCCCTCGCTCCTGGTTTTTACGATCATATCTTCTATACTGGTATAAGATGATGCTCGATGACCGTAGCGAATGCCATCATACCGGCCCAAGTTGGAGGATGCTTCAGCACAGGCGATGATGTAATATACCGGAAGCGCGATCTTCAAGGCAGGCAACCTTATATTCTCAATAATCGCGCCATTCTTTTCAAACAGGGCGATCGCTTCCATAATCTGAGATTTGATCTCCGGATTTATTCCATCAAAAAACTCTTCTGCCACACCGATGCGCATGCCCTTGACATCCCGGTCAAGGTATTCAGCCAGAGAGACGCCATAATCATGATCCACACTGGTCTGATCACGTTTGTCGCATCCTTTGATAGCATCAAAAACGATGGCAGCGTCCTTCACGCTTGTTGTCAGGGGACCAATCTGGTCCAGAGAGCTACCGTAAGCGATGAGTCCATAACGGGATACCGCACCATAGGTAGGTTTTAATCCAACAACACCACAGAATGAGGCGGGTTGACGAATGGAACCACCGGTATCCGAGCCCAGGCTGTACACCGCAAGATCGGCGCATACGACCGCAGCAGACCCCCCCGAAGAACCACCTGTTACATAGGCCGTGTTTATTGGATTTAATGGCGCGCCATAGCAACTGGTTTCCGAGGTGCTTCCCATGGCAAACTCATCCATATTGGTCTTGCCTAAAAGTATAGCCCCCTGGGCTCTCAGCTTCTCCCATACAGTGGCGTCATAATAAGGCTTAAAGCCATCAAGGATTTTGGAACAGCATGTGGTGGGAAGCCCGTCAGTGCAAATATTGTCCTTAAGGGCCATGGGGATGCCGCAGAGCAGCGGCGCATCGTCCTCTTTTAACATTTGATCGGCCTGCTCAGCAGTCTTCAGAGCAATGTCAAATGTCAAATGCACATAGGCATTGAGGGTTGGATTCAGTTTTTCAATGTTATTAATATATGTTTTCGTCAGCTCCACTGCCGAAATCTCGCGCTTGCGAAGCTTGGAGGCAAGTTCAGCTATTCCCGTTCTCATTTTTTGCTCCTTTCCACGCTAAAGAATCCGTTATACCCTTCGACATTGGAAAGGATCTTATCGTTGGGCAGGGACGGCGCTACCTCGTCGGGACGCAGCGCTTCAAATGAAACCATCCTGGCACCGACACTTCTGATCTGTTCGGTTCCGCCCTCGATGGATTGGTTGATGGTATCAGCAAATTCAATAATTGCATCAAATTCAGCCGTGAATCTTTCGAGTTCGTCGTCGGAAAAGCTCAGCTTTGCAAGCTTTGCAAGTTTCTCAATCTCGGTTTTCGTAACTGCCATATTCCTCACTCCATTTCTGACAGCAGTTGGTATTCATTTTCAACAGTTGCTTCAAACACCGTCAGTTCCTGATTTTAATATGCACCTCACGCAGCTGTTGTTCGGTCACTTCGCTGGGAGCGCCACACATCAGGTCCTGTGCGTTGCTGCACATAGGGAAGGCAACAACTTCCCGAATGTTTTCTTCATTTTTAAGGAGCATGATTATCCGGTCAACCCCTGGGGCCATCCCGGCATGGGGCGGCGCTCCGTACTGGAATGCATTATACAGAGCTCCGAACTTCTTTTTCAAGGTCTCCTCATCGTATCCCGCAATCTCAAAGGCTTTCACCATGATATCCATGTTGTGGTTCCTTACTGCGCCCGATGAGAGTTCAACCCCATTACATACTATATCGTACTGGTATGCCAGTATATCCAGGGGATCCTTGGACATCAGCGCCTCCAGCCCGCCCTGCGGCATGGAGAATGGGTTATGGGTAAACTCGATTTTCCCCGTCGCTTCATCGATTTCGTACATCGGAAAATCATTGACGTAGCAGAAGCGGTAAGCGTTTTTCTCACAGATATCCAGGCGCTTGCCCAGCTCATTGCGGATAAGTCCCGCGTATTTGCAGGCCAACTTTTCCTTATCGGCAATAAAGAAAATCCCGTCGCCGGGAATGAGTCCTGCAATTTGAGCAAGTTCCTTTTTTAGTTCCTCGGGTATGAATTTATCGATTGGACCTTTATAGGTCATATCATCTTGTACTTCTAGATAGCCCAGACCAGGCATTCCTATAGATTGTGCATATTCCAGCAGTTTCTCATGGAAGCCCTTGGACATTTCGGCATGAACTTTGATGGCTCTTACCGTCTTTTTATGGAAGGGTTTGAAGGTGCATCTCTGGAAGAAATCGGTAACATCTATAATGCGCAAGGGGTTTCTAAGATCCGGTTTGTCGGTGCCGAACTCCAGCATAGCCTGTTTATAGCTGTAGACAGGGAACGGCGCATCGGAAACTTTATACCCTTCGGGAGCGAACTTTTTGAAGGTTGCAGTCAGTACCTCCTCGCCCACGCGGAAAACGTCTTCCTGGGTCGCAAAACTCATTTCAAAGTCCAGCTGATAGAATTCGCCCGGAGAACGGTCCGCCCGCGCATCTTCGTCCCGGAAGCAGGGAGCGATCTGGAAATACTTATCAAAGCCTGAAACCATCAATAACTGCTTATATATCTGGGGTGCCTGGGGTAGTGCATAGAATTTTCCTTTATATTTTCTGGATGGAACGATATAATCCCTTGCCCCTTCAGGAGAGGATACCGACAGAATGGGTGTCTGGATTTCGACAAATCCCATTTCGGTCATCTTCTGTCGCAAGAAGCTGATTACCTGGGATCTGAAAAGGATGTTCTCTTTCACCTTCCTGTTTCTCAAATCAAGATAACGATACTTGAGACGCACTTCCTCACGAATTTCCTTGGAAGTGGTAATTTCAAACGGCAAATCCTTATATACCCGGCCTAAAACCGTGACCTTTTGTGCCGTAAGTTCAATAGTGCCTGTGGGGATTTTCGGGTTGTAGGTTTCTTCATCCCGTTTTTCAATTACACCTTCAATGGACAGGCATTCTTCTTTTCTGATGCCTTTTGGAAGCTCGATGTTTCTGAATACCACCTGCATGATACCGTACATGTCTCTGAGGTCGATAAAGGACACGCCGCCGTGATCACGGATGTTTTCCACCCAACCGGCAATTCTTATAACTGAACCAATATCTCTTTCGGTGATTTGATCCATTGTTTTGCTGCGATAAATCTCTGACATAAATTCTCTCCTTCCTTTTTTAATTAACTGTTGTCGGGAGAGCATCTACAAATACAAAAAGCTGCTCGCCCGAAATATAAGAATTTCAGGGCGAACAGCACTATAATCGTCCGCGGTACCACCTGAATTACTGCACTCCATTGTGCAGTCACTCCTTAGTGTCTGCCGTTGTAACGTTCGGCCTACGTCTCACCTACTTGTCATATGAAATATGACTTTCAGATTGAAGCTGGTGAAGTGTTATTCACATGAATTCACTTTACAGGGTTCTCACCATTCCCCGCTCACTGTAAACGATAATTCATGCTACTTCTCTTCGTCATCGCTTTGCCGAATATTATAATATATGTCGGTTTGACCTGTCAATATAAAATTTTTCCTTAAAAATCCGCATTCCCGCACTTCAATTGACAAAGTAAGTTCAATCTAATAGATTTTAAAACCCTTTATCTTCAACTAGAGCAATGGCGTCAATTTCAATCAGGCATAAGGGATTAGCAAGACCAGCCACTTTGAGGACCGTAATCAATGGAGGTTTTTTCATATGGGCCACAGTTTCCTGGAAGGCCTTAAAACCAATTGCAGGGTCATGTCCGTCAACCATGTAAATATTGAGCTTTATCACATCATCAAAGGTAGCGCCTTCGGAAGCCAAAGCTATTTTAATATTCTCCAAAACTTGTTTTGTCTGAAGCTCAAAATTGTCCTTACCAATCAATTCCCCTTTAGAATTAATGGCGTTTTGCCCGCCAATATAGATTGTCTTTGCATGGCCGCTGACTGTAACCATCTGACTATAGTACTTCGAATCGAATAATCCTTCCGGATTACTATGCTTTACTACTAACCTGCTCATCTTAACTCCTCCAAACAATAATTGACTTTAGATATTCAGTTTTCAGTATTGTGTAATATGCTTATTTTTGTGTCTTTATTGGTACTAAATGGTGGTATGTTTATTATAAGACTTTTATAACGTGTTGGAAACTTAAATAAATTTAAATGAACGGAGGGAGTATTAAATGAAAAGAATCGTAAAATTAAGTTTTTTCTATAGTATGTTGGGATTGTTTCTTGGAGCATTTTATAGAGAATTTACAAAAATGAATGGCTTTACAGGAAAAACTGTTTTAAGCGGTCTACATACTCATGTGTTAGTTTTAGGGGCATTTTTCTTTTTAATTGTACTATTACTGGAAAAATCTTTTGAAATAACTAAGGGTAAGAATTTTAATAAATTCTTTTTAACTTACAATATCGGACTTTTAATAACAGTTATAATGATGGCTATACGTGGATGTATAGAGGTATTGAATCTTGAAATATCAACTATGATAGATTCTTCAATTTCTGGCATAGCAGGTTTAGGCCATATTATTATAACAATAGCTTATATCTTGTTCTTCCTGATATTACTTAATCGAATCAATAAGGCTGATAATAAACAGTAGACTATAAATATGATTAATACCCCTTTTATTGGATATCCAGTGAAAGGGGGTATTCTTTTTGTTATTGCTAAACTATCATATCATTTTCGTTTTCTGTCCTGTGAACAGCAAGATCAACGGAGTCCAAGGGGTATTATGTTTTCCTGATTACAATTGCTTTTTTTGAAATATCATTGCCGAAAGTGATACAAAAATCATTGAAAACAGAGAGGATACCAGGATAGCATCGTATAGAGAAGACGCCTCTATGGAACCAACTAGTAATCCCATATTGTCAGTCGCCAGGGAAATTGGATTATATCTGTGTATCGAAGGTATGATATTCATAATTATACAGGCGGCCATAACGATAACAGTAATAAACAGGCATCCATAACTGCTTTTTACCAAAGCGGCTGAAAACAATAACACCGCCAGTAGAAACAAACCGAACAGCCACAGGCAAGACACGGAAAACAGCAGATTTGGCGTATCCTCCTTCGGAAAAAGATACACCGTATAGCCATATGTCAGTCCGAAGCACAGGGCAATGCTTACCGTCCAAACCAGGACCATACATGTGTATTTTGAAAGAATAACCGATTTTCTGGATAAACCTTTTGTAAGCAAATTGATAAGCGTCCCCTTTGACAGTTCGGAAGATAAAACTCCGCTAAAAAGAATCACCATTACGATTATTCCCATCTGCGTCGCATTTTTGAAAAACTGCATCCAGGCATCATAGGCGGTCGGCTCCGGCAATGTTATAATGATGCCGTCTGTCATGAAACTCTTAAGGATTACAGGAGTCAGTTTTGCCACCAGGGGATTCGTTATTCCGAAAATTACAAAAACCAACACCATAATGAGTAATTTATAAGTTTTTGTATATTCAAATAATTCTTTCTTCAAAAAAACCAGGTAGCCTCTCATTGAACCACCTCCATGAACATGCTTTCCAAAGTCGGTTCCATAACTTCGAACCTCAGCGGAACAATACGCATCTGCGACAACACGTCCAGAATAAAATGCCCATCCATATTGCTATCGGTCAAAAGTACCGTCACGGCATTTCCATCCCGCGACAGATTTATTGACGGATGCTTTAGTTCTTCCGTATTCTCGAATAATAACGCATCCTTTTCATTTTCAAATTCAATTGCAAATCCGTTATGCCTGTGACGCTTTTTATTTTCTGATATCGTGCCGCACAGCGCAAGCTTTCCGTCATGCAATACCGCAATACGGTCGCATATCCTTTCAACATCTGACAGGATATGTGTTGAAAATACAATTGTTGTTTTCCCTTTTGCAGCGAGCAGGATATCCAGTATCTCTTTTCTGCCAATCGGATCAAGCGCTGACGTCGGCTCGTCACATATAAGGAGTTTTGGCTCGTTTAGCAAGGCTTGCGCGATGCCGAGCCTTTGTTTCATTCCCCTTGAAAACCCGCCAATTTTCTTATTAGCGTCTTTCAGACCCACTAATTCCAACAGTTCCTCGCTCCTTGTTTTTATCCTGCTTTTCGTAAGACCCGTAATCTCACCGCACAGCTTTAAGTATTCCAATGGATTCATATAACCGTAAAACTCCGGGACGTCGGGCAGAAAACCAATGTTACGGTTGGTTTTCGTTTCGCCATACCTGACTTCTTCACCGCATACGGTTACCGATCCACTGTCAGCTTTCAAAAGTCCAAGGATAATTTTCATTGTTGTTTTGCCTGCGCCATTCTTTCCGACAAAGCCGAATATGGAATGCTCGGGGACATCCATATCCAGTCCCTTAAGTACCTTATGGTGTCCAAAGCACTTATAAAGTTGTTTTATTTCCAGGATACCCACCTATTCCTCGCCTCTCCCTATTGTAAAGTACAGAATCGGTCCTACAAACTGTATGAACATGACCATCAAAGCCCACATTATTTTGTTACCGAAACGATAATGAGGATGGCGCAGTACATGGATCAATGCAGTAACAGCTAATGCAAGCTGCGCAATAACCAGCGGAACAAGGAATGGCAGATACTCTTTCATCATAGACCAATCCATGATACACTTCTCCTTTATTTTTTCTTGATTTCACTTTTACAGTCAGTCCTGATCCTGACAATTATTTTTCAGCCTTTCTGTAATCCTTTTGAATCGGTTTTTATCAGCCAATACTGCAAAAGCAGGATTATCTATTACTGCGTCAGCCATGCTCTTGCGCACGATTTTTTCACTCCTTGGAAGTGCATTTCCTAAATCGAGTTCCTCGATCCACCGGTCTATCAGATTAAAATACTCGTCTCCTTTTAACTGCAACGGATAAATATCACTGGTAACAAGTTCTGCATACTTTTCAAGGATTTCCAGAGCTCTCTCTGTGTTCCCGAGTATAGCGAAACCCTGGGCGGCAACGATATAAAACTTCATGAGCAGTGACGGGTGAAGCCTTCTTAAGTCAAAAGTTTCAGCAATATCATCCGCACGCTCTAAAGTTTTATCAAACTGTTCAGGATCGTCTGTACAAAGCATGAGATAATCTGTTAAATCACCGATAAGACTGCCCATATGCTGATAGATGGCAATCTGTAATATGGAACGTGCTTCTTCTGTTTTGCCTACCATCTGATAGGCTGGTGCAAGCAATGTTTCGGGAGAAATGATTTTCCGGCTCATTCCTTCAAGCAGTTCGATAACCTCGTTTGGATTTCCCATCATCAGGGCGCAGGTTGCTTCCATATATATGGAAAGCTGAACAAGCTCTGCATCATCACTTTCAGTTTTTACCCGAATAAACAGCTCTTTGGCTTCCGAAAGCACAGACAAGGTTCTATCCTTGTCTCCCGCTTCCATACAGTTGTTTACAAGCAAAAGCCCGATGTTGAAAAGCAGAGGAAAGCATGAGAAATACTTTTTAGCGATTTCACGGCAGCAATCCAATACTTCGTCAAACGGTTTCGAAGCAAAATCGGCGGATAATCTGACGTACAGTTTACGTATGTCTTCTTTACACATTTGCGGCTCATAACCCATGAGTTCATCAATGCTTATGTTAAAAAACGTCGCAAGTTGCGGAAGAAAAGTTATATCAGGATAACTCTGACCGGTTTCCCACTTGGAAACCGAAGCCTTGGATACACCGAGGTACTTTGCAAGATCCTCTTGCGTCAATCCCTTTTCATGTCGCTTTTTTAAGATCGTTCTGGCAATATTGATTTCCTTCATTTACATCACCCACAGTTATTATACCGGCCAATCTAGCCAAGCCTCAATGGATTTATGGTTAATCCCAGGTGATAAAATCAACCGTAGGGAAACTTGTCCCGTCGACTGCAGTAACACTGGGGTTATTCCCCACTATGCTACATAATGTGATGATACACAGACCATATTCTTCTTAATACTGGCCCTTTAAAACAGAAATATGGCAAAAGTAAGATTTCATAAAAAAATAAAATGCCGGAGAAATATGAAAGTATAATCATATTGTACTCTGACATTTTTACATCGGATGGAACGTTTTCTGTTTGTCAGTTATTAATGATGATCCAAATATATTTTTTTCGTATTTCTTATTAGTTCATTGAATGCAGCAGCGTTCCACGCGCTTCTTCCTATAAACAAACCATCAATGGACGGTTGGATGATCAACTCCCCGGCATTGGAAGGATTTACGCTCCCACCGTATAATACAGGTATATCCTCTCCTGCTTCCCCAAATAATTCTTTCAAACATTCCTTAATGACTTTATGCTTTTTCTCCGCATATTCCGCCGTCGCAGGTATTCCGTTTACGCCGATTGCCCATACTGGTTCATAGGCGATCCAAACTTTCGTCAGTTTATCTTCTGGAATTCCAAACAATCCTATCTTCAGCTGAACACGGAGGATTTCATCGCTTATTCCGTAGTTTTTGTTCTCAATCGTTTCCCCTATACACAGCAAGGCAAAAAAGTCATGTTCCAGTGCGCATTTCACCTTTTTGTTGAGCATTTCATCGGTTTCGCCAAAAATATGCCGTCTTTCTGAATGCCCCAGCATGACAAGGTCCATGTTGAGCTCCCTTAGCATTTTAGGTGAAATTTCGCCGGTAAATTGTCCTTCCTCCTCCCAGCACATATTCTGGGCGCCGAGCTTTATAAGACTTCTGTCAACGCAGGAATCAGCGCTATTCAATGATGTGTAGGATGGTATCACGAACATTTCAATTTCGTCCCTGCTGATATCCTTTGTTAAGTTTTGAAGTTCCTTAAGATAGGAAGTTGTTTCCTGGATATCCTTATACATTTTAAGATTGGTCCCGTAATACAGTTTTTTCACGCTTTCGCCTCCTTTATAGCTATTAAATGTATTGGGCATAGATAATTACCAGTTATAATACCTCAACCGTTAACGAAATGTCATCCTGAGGGGAGCGCAGAGAAGCCGAAGGATCTTTTATGTTGACGAAAGATTCTTCGCTAACGCTCAGAATGACACCGGGGCTCAAAATGACAATAGGGTACCCGAGAGCATTGATACTTCTATCAATAAAAACCGCTTTCCGGGTAAAAGTCAACCACAACCTGGAAAGCGGATCTTATAACATATTTTATTTTAATTTCAGGTACAAAAACATGTTTTTATGACTTTACACAGTGCTTTCTCAGGATTGAGCCAGTGATTTGATATATTCGTACATCGCATCAAAAATTATTGCAACCGATGTAGCACCTGCATCTTGATATCCGATGGCTCTTTCCCCAAGAGTTTTAGCTTTTCCATACTTGGCAATATAGTTCTTTGTATTTTCAACTCCCTGCCATGCTGCATCCTTTGCCTCTTTCATAAGCTGGACAAGGTCTTCCTTATTGCCGTTCTCCAAAGCGACCACTGCAGGCTCCAGAGCATCTACCATGGTCTTGTCGCCTAAATTGGCTTTTCCCCTTTCCTTGATTGAGTCCAAGGAACCTCTCATGATTCTTGCCATCAGATGGCCATCCAGTTCGCTCACAGCCTCCAGGTTTTTCACTCCTCCGAGAAACATCGTGCCGAAAATAACTCCTGAAGCTCCCCCCATAGAATTCAGCATCGACATCCCTGTCATTTTGAACACTGAATTGATATCAGGAAATGGCCTCTTTTCGGTCAGCATGGATTTTGCCTTTTCCATACCTCCTGCCATGCCTATTCCGTGATCTCCGTCACCTATTTTGCTGTCTACCTCCGTCAGGTATGGCTTATCCTCAACAATGGCATCACATGCTTTTATTATCATGTCCGTTGTTTGTTCCACTGTCAATGATTTCATTTTACTTTATCTCACCTCTTCCATAATATGGAGAGAAACACGGAGCATCATAGTACTTCTTGAGTTCTTCATCCAGTCTTAAGATAGTAATTGAAAATCCGCCCATCTCCTGACAGGTGCAGTATCTCTTGATTTCTGCGTCATGAACGATCAATTTATCTTCTTCCATCAGCTTGTTCAGGTCATGATACACGATGTTCAGCTCCAGCAGGGTCGTAGATCCAAGTCCATTGACCAGGACAGCTACTTCATCATTTTCCTTCAGGCCCATTTCCTTTTTGAGTTCCATATACATTCTCTTTACAAGCTCATTTGCCGGTTTCATTTGGGTTCTTTCTATTCCCGGTTCACCATGCAGGCCCATACCGAATTCGATATCTTCATCCCCCAATTCAAAGGTCGGCTTGTTTAAGCCAGGTATCGAGCCTGGAGAAGTTGCCAGGCCAATGGTATTGATATTGTCTCTTGCCTTTTCAGTAATCCTTAGCACCTCATCAAGCTCGAGACCTGCATCACATGCTGCGCCGGCTATTTTAATAACATATACGTCACCGGCTATACCGCGTCGATCCTGGATCCTTTCTTTCGGGGCAGACGCACAGTCATCCCAGACCCTTACATGGGCTGTTTTAATTCCATCCATTTGCAGCAATTCTTCTGCCATGTCAAAGTTCATGTTATCCCCGGCATAGCAGCCATAAATGAACAGGACTCCTTTTCCTTCATGTACAGCTTTCGCTGTTTCCGCTATCAGCTGAGGATTCGGAGCAGCAAATATATTGCCGGCGGCTGCAGCATCAGCCAGTCCCTGTCCTACAAAACCAATAAACAAAGGTTCATGGCCGCTTCCCCCCCCTATTACCAGGGCAACTTTATCTTTTCTTCTTTCTTTCAGCATAACCGCATTTTGACCAGGAACACGTTCATAGTATCTGCTATATGCGGAAATATAGCCGGACAGCATCTCTTCCAATATATCAGAAGGATTATTTATTATTTTTTTCATAGCTATCCTCCATTTTTCAAAATGTTTATGAGGTATCTCAGCACCCCATTTTATATTCATTTTCCAGTGCATTGATCCTGTCGACCTTTGGAGCTGATCTTCCGCCTTCAAAGTCTGAACTTAACCAAATGTCAACAAGATATTTCGCCAGCTCCGGACCGATAACCCGTGCGCCCATACACATAATCTGAGCATCATTGCTCTTTCTGGAACGCTCTGTCGAGTATGGATCGTGGCATACAGCAGCCCGGACTCCCGGAACCTTATTGGCGCAAATTGCCATTCCTATTCCTGTACCACACAGTAGGATACCACGGTCGAACTCTTTTTTCGACACGGCCTTAGCTACTCTGAAACCGACATCAGGATATAATATGGCCTCTCCCTCATTTGAGCCGAAATCCACGATCTCAACATCTTTCCGGCCCTCAAGGTGTTTTATGATCTCCTTTTTCATATGGTACGCTGCTTCATCGCATCCTATTGCAATTTTCATATTCTTTTACCCCCCCTTGCAGAGAAAAAGAACCTGTCGTTACTCAATATTCCTATGTCTTCCAGACATTTTTTCAAAGCTCAGATCAGGTGTTTCATCCACAATCATCATAATTATCATGTCGAACAAGATCCACAGGCACTGTTCAAAAAGGTTACCCATCGGTTGAATGGATGGTACAACCTCATCAGTTCCCCTGTAAACTGCCGCCGGCAGGAACAATACTTTGTCAGCAAGATTTTTAGCCGTCTTTCCGCTTGGGGATCCTGTTACGACATAAATGAATCCGCCTGCTTCTTTAGCACGCTCGCAAACATAATTTATATGCCCTATCTGACCGTCTCCCAACGTTGCAATCACCAGGTCGCCAGGACCAATATTTGGAGTCGTATCGTCCCAAATCCAATGGACTTCCTTGCCCATATGCATCAAACGCATGGCAAACGATCTGGTCGCAAGACCTTCGCGTCCAACTCCTATAAGGAAGATCCGGTTGTATTTCTTAACTGTGTCAATAAATTCTCTCAGGCCATTCTGGTCAATTTTCTCAAATACCTGTTCGTGTTCGTTGTTAATAGTTTTATACAAGGTTTTAAAATCCATATTTCAAACCTCCTTTAGCAACCCAGCTCCTTATGGAGATAGTCCATTGTCTTTTTCATTCCTTCGTAAACTTCTTCATCAGACGCTTCAAAAGCTGTAACCACTTCGAGATATTGAATAATGTCATCCATACCTGTTTCTTCGGTCACTTTCTTTATAAGCTCAGGAGTGATAATTCCTTCTTTTGTGAAATCCCAGTGCCTGTCCAATAAACCGTCTGTTTGCTGCAAATGGATCGAACCAACATATGGTCCGCATTCTTTCAGCCATAAGGTCATATCAGCTTCTTCCTTAAGCAGTGGCTTAAACAGAGCATGTCCCCAGTCGATCAGAAGTTTTACAGGTATCGCTGTACCTTCAAGATCCTCCATCATTTTCCTGGAAACAGCTGGGCTATGCGGGAATTCTGTAATCAACGGAGTAGCTTCAATATGGATCTCTTTTAATCCTTTTTCTTTTCCATACTCTGCAAGCTTTCTCACATAATCGAGCATGATATTATACAGTTCAGCCCTTCTTTTTTCATCCCTGGCATCGTTATAGCTCATACCGCCAACAGGGGTTCCCATAATGTCGGCGCCAATGGCGATGGTCAGGTCAATAGCCCTCTTAAAAAATGTAAATGCCAGTTCTCTTTGAATCTCAGTCGGAGCAAGTAAATGGGCATACGTATAAGATGCAAGGCCGCCGAACGTGGCATCAATTTTTACACCTTCCGCCTCAAAGGCATCTCTGTACTCTTTGGCCAGCGCATCCCTCTGCTCTTCAGGCCACCATGGATCAATAAGGTCCCATGTAAACTGTACGTGATCAACCTTAAAATCATTTTTGCACATAGCAGCCAGTTGTTTTGGTTCGAGCCAGCGTTTTACCGCAAATGAAAGATTTAATCCCAATACCATATCCAATCACCTCTCTTTATTTTCTCCGGTTTACTAAAATAAAACCGCTTATTGATTTTGCTCTAAATTAGAAAGTTTTATTTTCCTCTTTTTCCTCTCACTGATGATGGTCGAAAGGGAACTAAAGGAAATCGCAATGATTACAACGAAACCGCTGACGGCAGACTGCCAGTACACGTTTACGCCAAAGAGGACGATCATATTCTGGATAATACTGATGATTGCCGCACCTATCAGGGCTCCTGCAGGATTACCGATACCACCGGTCAATGCAACACCACCGATTACAGAAGCAGCGATAGAGTTCATAGGCCAGTTCTCACCAACTGATGACTGAGCGGATCCTAATCTGGCAACATACAGAACACCTGCGATAGCAGAGATGAAACCTACTATGGCATATATGATCACTCGAATTTTATCCACCTTTATACCCAGAATCTTTGCAGCTTCCCTGTTATTACCGATAGCATAGATATATCGGCCGGTTTTCAGTTTTGAAATCAGGAACAGGATCAATACAAGGATAATCAGTGTAAAGATAAACGGTACCGGTATGTAACCGACGTTACCTTTACCCAGGAAGTGTATTTGAGAAGGAATATTAGTTATAGCTTTCCCTTTCGTCAACACCAGGTTTATACCGCCATATACTCCCTGCATACCTATAGTTGCTACCATTGCATTCAAACGCAATTTTGTTATTATGAGTCCGTTAAGGCAACCCAGTAAAAGTCCGAAGACGACAGCCGCTATAAGGGATAAAAATGGATTCCAATGCCAGTTGACCATCATCATACCGGCCATGATTCCGCAAAGGGACGCTATTTTGCCTACCGAAAGGTCAAGTTCTCCGATAAGCAGAAGCAGCGACTGACCAACTCCTATCATACCGATAAAAGCAAGGTCCCTGATAAGCGACTGCAAATTATAAATGTCCAAGAAATATGGTGAGAAAATACTCGCCAAAATGATCATTAGTACAAGGACCGCTCCTATAACGGTCATGTTGCTCTTTTTTAAAGCGCTGAAAATTGAATTTTTGTTTTTCCTTATTTCCTTACTCATGCTATAATCGTCACCTTCTCATTCTGATTTGACACCGAGGATACAGCTTAATATCTGTTCCTTGTCAGCTTTTTCATCAAACTCTCCGGCTTTTCTGCCGTTGTATAATACAATTATCCTGTTGGAACATTTCATAACTTCTTCCAGTTCAGATGAAATCATTATGATTCCTATACCTTTTTCTTCAGCAAGCTGCTTCATCATACGATATATCTGGGTCTTCGTTCCTACGTCGATACCTTTTGTCGGTTCATCAAAAACCATTATCTTAGGATTGCAGCGCATGGAACGTCCAATGATTACTTTCTGCTGATTACCACCGCTTAAAAACTTGATCTCTCTTTCCATTGTCGGCGTCTTAACATCATAATCTTCAATTACCTGTTGAGCCAACTCTCTTTCTTTCCTTCTGGAAATTCCGGATTTACTTGCCAGATCGTCCAATGCTGAAATACTGATATTTTCCCGGACACTAAGCATGGGCAGGATACTCTGGGATTTTCTTTCCTCAGGTAGATATATAAAACCATTGTTAACGGAAAAGTTCGGATCTCCGAATTTCCATGACTTACCTTCCAGCTTCACTGTACCTGCATACACCGGTAAATACCCTAATATTGCTTGCATAAGTTCGCTTCGTCCTGCGCCTACCAGGCCGGCAAATCCAAGGATTTCACCTTTTTTCAGGACAAAACTGATATCTGTGAATTTTTCCCCTGTGAGATGTTCCACTTCCAGCAGCACTTCATCTGAAACTTTGTCTGAATAGAACACCTGGTTATAATCCACTGCGCGTCCTGTCATTTGAGTTATAACCCAAGGAATATCAACGCTTTTAATATCGGAATAGGCAACCTTAACCCCATTTCGGAAAACTGTGAGAACATCACCCAGTTCAAATATTTCATCAAGTTTATGGGATATAAAAATTACCGCCTTATTTTCGTTTTTAATTTGCCTGATAATATCAAAAAGTATTTCTGTATCTTTTGTAGTCAAACTTGTTGTTGGTTCATCCAGCATTAATACTTCATAGTTTTCATTTACTGTTGCTCGAGCAATCTGAAGTAATTGCTGCTGTGAAACCGGGATATCTTTGACAAGGACATCCGGGTCCGCCTGGATATGAAATCTCTCCAAAATCGGCAAGGCCCGTTTATTTAAAAGCCTTCTGTTCACTTGTCCGTTAAATCCCGACTTTTCATAGGGCAGAAAAAGATTTTCTGCTACTGTCATATATCCAAACAAATCGATTTCCTGCGGAACATATGCGACTTTATCAAACAGAGTCTTGTTCCTTGCGGCATTCTCGCCATTTATCAGGATTTCTCCTTCATCAGGTTGATAGACACCTGTAAGGCACTTAATCAATGTACTTTTGCCGGCTCCGTTCTCACCAATAACACAATGAATTTCGCCCAATTGAAACGAAACATCAACTGAATCTAATGCAACTACACCTGGAAAAGTTTTTGTAATATTATGAGCCTCTAGAACCTTCATTGTTGTGCTCCTCTTTCTAAAATGGGCTCGGACTTCTTGCCAAGTCCAAGCCCGTCTGAATTTAATTCTTTGTCTTTATTATTTTACCATTTCGATCCATTCATCTATGTTGGACTGGTCGATATATGCGATACCAGTGTCAACAACTTTCGGAATATCCATTCCGATGGAAGCCTGCCACAGCATCAGTACTGCCATGGAACCCTGCATCTGAGGAATTGTTGAAGACGTAGCTGTAATTGTTCCCTTCTTTACATATTCAAGAATTTCTATCAGGTTATCCATGGAAACAAATTTAACTTGTCCAACTTTTCCTGCTTCTTCTATAGCTGCTGCTATACCTGTAGCACAAGCATCACAGTTCAGATATCCTACAAGATCAGGATTTGCGGCCAGCACTGCAGCTGCCTGAGACTGAGCTTCCTGAACACTGTCGTTGTCAATACCGCCATCGATAACTTGTATATCAGGATATTTTGCCAATGTGTCCAGATGTGCCTGGTAACGTTCCATATGGTTAGGCGCGGTAGGAACACCCTGCATAACTGCTACTTTACCTTTATATCCAATCAGTTCAGCCAATTTTTCAGCTGCTATTGATGCCTGCTCAGCGAAGTCATTTCCTACACTTGTCAGACCGCTTCCTTCCGGAGCTGGTGCGTCAAAGATTACTACAGGAATTCCCTGTTTTCTGATTTCATCAATAACTGCTTTGTTGCCTTCGTAGTCCAGCGGGTCAACTGCAATACCGTTTGGCTTTGTTACAGCGGCTTGCTCCAGAACTCTGTTCTGCTCTGCAACGTCGGCTGTTTCAGGAGCGCGGTATTCAATATTAACTTTAACTCCGAGCTGTTTTGAAAGAGCTTCTGCCTGTTTCTGAGCACCTTTGTTTACTTCGTCGAACCATGGATGCACGACTTTCGGAACAATTACAAAGGTCAGATCTTTTTTATCTCCGCCTGTCTGTGTACCCGGAGTAGTCGGTGTTGGATTATTTTGAGTTTTTCCGCATCCTACTATCATGGTTGCGGTGAGAGCGAGTAAGAGTAATAAAGCAATAAATCTCCTTCTCATAATATCCTCCTAATTAATGTTTTTTGAAGTTATCTCATGATTTATTATAGCTATGTATACGGGTCATTTAAACGTGGGTGGATTTAGAATATGTATGAATGTCTTAAGAATAACCCCATCCGTCATCGAAATCGGAGAGTTCGAACGGATACCCGAGAACGTTGATACTTCGCATGAACAAAAAACCGTCCTTTATATCAGGACGATTTTTGGATGCTTATACAGCTTCATAATTTATCATGCCTTATCTTATAGAAATTATGCGGTCTGAAATATCTTCTGCGTATTCTATCCTTGACTTCACTATAATTACTGTTGTGCCTATACTTGCAAACTTCTTAATGTATGATTTAACCAGAGAAATACTGAATATATCGCAATGAAAAAACGGCTCAAACAAAATAAGTACTTTTGGTTTGTAAATATACCATCTTTCCAGCAAGAGAACAATATAGTCATTAGTAGTCATATCCCGGACATTATCATTTGTTTCAATAATATTATTCTGTATTTCATTTTCCAGTACCTTTAAAATCTTATGTCTGGAGAAAACATAACTTACCGATGAAATTTTATCCAGTGAAGGAATTAACAAATTATCACCTATCGACATCTGAAGCAGCAGTTCATCCCTGCCTCCCAGATTTCCAATAGAAACGATCTTGTGCTTTACAAAATCAGTTATATCGTTAAAGTTACAATAATCTTGTTCCAGATATATTTCCATATCTTTATCAATATCTCTGCCGGACAGCATGTTAAATATATGCTTTTCCTCATAAATATCCAGATCGAGAATTGAAACTACTTCTCCCCTGTAGAAATCAAAACGCGTTTTTCCTTTTTTAAGGATCATGTTTCTGACTGAATACATTATATCGCCGCTGGAATTCGGTTCGATCCTGTAACTGTCCAAAACCTTTTTTTTGCTAGTGAACGTAGAACCCAGCAAAAACTTTTCAAGATGATTATTATCCCGGATATAATCCTTACAGCATTTTTTTACTATCCGGCCTCCCTTAAAAATTATGTATTTGTCAGATAATATCCTCAATACCTCAGCTGAATAGCTGTTGATTATGGCTGCCATTTTACCGTCTGTGATTTTGTTCAATGCGGTTTTGAACTTATTGATTTCATCCGTCGTACACCCTTCAAAATTATCTTCAATAACAAGAATTTTGGCTTCTTTACTGTATGCCTTAACCAAGTCCACCAGTCGCTTCTCCAGCTCTGTCAGACTTTTGAGTTCCTTGCTGGCATCAAGGTCCAATCCAACTTTTTTTATCAGTAAATTCGCCCTCTCGATCAGGTTCTTTCGTTGATAAACGCCAAAAGTTGATGATTCAGACAATAAATATATATAATCCGCCACCGACCAGTTTTCAATGAGAAAATTGGAGATACTTATTTTATATACATATTTATGGATGTCTTCCATGTGGATTATCCTTTTTCCATCCACAAAGATGTAGCCCTGGAAATATCCTTCCTTACCGCACAGAATGTCGACAAGCAAACTTTTCCCTGAATTATCCAGACCTAAGAAACCCACTGTTTCTCCTGCCATCAGGCACAGCGAGACATCAACAAGTTTCAGTGTAGCACTGTATTTCATATTTAAATTTTGCACACGCAGAATATCTTTTTTCACCTATTCTTCGACCCTTTCGTAATTGGCAGGAAGTACGATCTCTACATCTGTTCCCTGATTCAATGTACTGTAAATATTGACCCCGTACTCTTCACCGAATAGGAGCTGAATTCGTTTATGTATATTGGGAAGAGCAATTCCGGTTCCGTCCTCGCCTGTCTCCATTTTTGCAGAACGAATTCTGGCGTTTAGTTCTGACAAAGTCTTGGGATCCATACCTTTTCCGTTGTCCGACACAGTAAGGATCAAAATATTTTCGGTTAAAGTAACTTCAATGACAACTTTCCCGCCTTCCGGCAATACCTCCAGTCCATGATATATTGAATTTTCCACAACAGGCTGCAGGATCAGTCTGGGAATCAAATAGTCATATGCTTTTTCATCATCTTCTTCAATGATTATATCCAGTGAGAACCGGTTATTGAAACGATAACTCTGAATCATCATATAATTCTTAATATTGTCCAGTTCGTCTCTTAAAGTTACAAAGTTTCCCCTGCGGCTAATGCTGTATCTGAAGAATGATGCAAGCGCCTCCATCATTTTTGCGATCTCTCTATTCCCATCAAGAAGAGCCTGTCCTCTGATGGATTCCAGCGTATTGCACAAAAAATGCGGATTAATCTGACTTTGAAGCGCTGTCAATTCTGCCTGTTTATCAAATACAATGGCCGAGTTTTCCCTTATTTTTTGATTAGAACTTTTGGCAACAAGTACTTTGATTCTGTTAATAAACCAGGTATTACGGGGAAGTTTATTAAGAGCATCCTCACTGTCGGTATCATCGTTGATACACAGGTCCAACGCTTTTTCGAATATGGTTAAAGGCCTGATTATAAAATAATAAAAACTGCCCAGGCGAATCAATTCCACGATTCCAACAACTATAAACAGACTGAAATGAGAAATCCTCAACAGGCATAAAATTAACTCTGTAATCGTTAACAAACAATTTATAGCTGCTGCAGAAAAAATCATTTTTCGCTTATCCAAGCTCTATCCACTCTCCTATGCCCAATCTCCTATGAGTGCAATTTCCGATACAAAGCAGGTTTGATCCCAACAATCTTTGTAAATAACTGACTGAAATACCTGGAATCTTTATAGCCGACTGAATCCGCAATTGCAGCAATAGTATCATTTGTGGTTCGCAATAAGTTCTTTGCGACATCCATTCTGTAATTAGCCAGGTAATCACTGAAATTCAATCCCGTTTCTTTTTTGAAAAGGACACTGAAATACACCGGGTTCAGTCCAACCATACTTGCAATGTCTTCCAGTACAATCTTTTCATTATAATGATCATTGATATATTGTTTTGCGATCCGGATAGGCTTGATGGTTTCGGTCTTAAGCTGTTTCAGGCAGTGATCGATATACCCGCCCAAATATTTTATTAAAAGATCTTTCAGTCTGCCTATTGTATAGCAATGCTGATAAGCATTGAGCAGGAATTGTTTCATGACAGTTCCCTCATTGTTTTTAAGGCCAATGTTGTCAAAAAACATTTCGATCAAAATTTTAGCAATATCATAACAACATGAAAAATCTATGTTCTCCATGGAGTAAAGCTCATAAAAAATACTTGACACACATTGTTCGAATGACTCTTTTGAGTACACCTCAATACTCATCAGATACTTTTCTTTGTATTGTTTCAAATACTCTTCGACATCAAATTGGTTCTCAAGCTGAAGCGACTGCGAATAGATCAATCTGCCCGTTCCGACTTTTATCCGGTTCTGTACCGCCCTGTAGGCATCCTGGATGGAAGAACCGATCTCTGCAAATTCCGCTACCTCCGGACCTATTCCGATGGTAGCCTCATACAGCTCAAAATTCAAAAGGTAAGCATGGATTTCAGAAAGAATATTATTTATGATATTCTTTGTTTCCTTTGATTGCGAAAAATCGTAATTGATCAGACAGTAAATGTAAAGGTTGTCTTTCTCGCATGTCAGTTGCTCTTTGACACTTCCTTTAAGATTTTTATCGACGATGGAAATGATTTTTTCCACAGTCAGCATGTCCTGTTTTTTTTCATGTTTTTCATAATCCCAGTAATCCAGTTTAATAACGAAGCTCCGGTAAGTATCTCCGCTTAACATCAGATGGTAGTCGTTTTTTATCTCATTCAGTAAATCTGTGTCGTTACTATTGATAATATTGTTCAGGATTTTGCTTTTAATTATATGCTGGCTTGCAGACACAGTTTTTATTATATTCTCTTCTTCTTTGTGTTTCTGACTGAGTTCGGTTTGAATTTTCCTTAATACCTTATTAAGTTCTTCTTCATTTACCGGTTTTAACAAATAATCATTTACTCCGTACTGAAGTGCCTTATGGGCATATTCAAATTCCTTGTATCCGGTAATGATAACAAATCTGATATTATCATTTTTCTGTTTAGCCAAAGATATTAATTCCAGTCCACCAACCTTTGGCATGCGAATATCAGTAACGACAATGTCAGGCTTTTCATTTTCGATATAATTAAGAGCAATTTCTCCATTTTCAGCCAGGCCTATGAATTCAAGTCCAATTTCATCCCATTTTATTAGCTCTTTTATCATCAAGCCAATACGAAATTCATCCTCAACCAATAATACTTTCCACTTCTTTTTATCCATTTAAAATGCCCCCCTGACTGACATTACAGACACAACTTAAATTATTTTTTGACAAAAGCCTGACCTATCTTTTCAATTTTAACTTATCATGATAAAAAACTAAATATTCTGTCATATTTTAACAGACAGCAGTTCATTATGTATCTACATAGATGCATTTGTAACATGTAAAGTGTATATGATTCTTATATTCAAAGCAAGGACATTTCAGCCAGACTTTACAATTATAGGAATAATTAAAAAGCGTTAAGCCCGAATTTAGTGTGTCAGCGAGTACAAAGACGACAATATAGGAAAGATCACAAAAAGACGTAAAAGCATCTTATAAATATAACCAAGTGGACAGTTCTTCCAGCTTATTCTTATTCTTTTGTTTTACGCTTTCCGGCTTATTATATCACCAATATAGAACAATTACACGTCCTGATATTAACCACAAAACCATACATTCATCTATCCCTGTGGATATTCTATGCCCAATATATCGACAAAAAAATGCTGCAAACCTTCCATCGGACTTGGGATTGGTATGTCAAGAACGTACATTAAACCTAATGCAAAAGCGATCACATACAGGAGAGAAAAAGCTGCAAGTTCCTTCCATTCCTTTCTTTTTATAAGCCCCGGAAGATTGACTATAATGATATAAGCAAAAATCAATAAAAGTAATGTCATGTCCCCTTACCCCTTTCGACCTTTGGTAAACCGCGTATTTTAGCAATCAATAACGCTAAGGGCGGAAAAACGAATACAAGCGGAACGGAATATATAATGCCCGCATTTTGTGTAATCGTAGCATGATCTACTGGCGATTGGAAAACAGTAGCAGCAATAATGACCTCGATAGCAGCTAAAGGTAAAACCAACGGTACATATGACTTTAATCCAAATAATTGTGAAACAGCCACTACCAATACATATAAGAAAATGCTGCATTTAAAAAATATCAATATCGTTTGTGCAATGCCTATCACAAAATCCATCCTTGTCAACACAGTCCCAATATTGATAAGACGGATTGACTGGAACGATGTAGAAGTCCATATAGTTTGTGTTCTTCCTAAAACCGCTGTGTTCCTGACAGCCACAAATAGAAGGCTTAACGCGCCGATCAATAATCCAAAAAATGTATTTTTAACTGCGTGCTCAGTCTTATTCATACACCCCATAATCATTAGAAAAACGACTGTTTCGCCAAAGGGAATGCTCGACACGATATGGATACCCTGAAATATTCTTATTAACGGCAGCTCAAAAAACGGTAAAAAATTGGAGAAATCCATTTGGTCAATCAAAAGAATGAAAGTACTGGTTATTGCAAAGAATCCGGTAACTAAAATCAAATGACTTATCCTTGCCAATACTTCTATACCTTTAGTTACTGCATATGCACACGTTGCGGTAAAAACTATCAGAAAAAAAATAAACGGTGTGTCTTGCATTAAAAAAGTTATATATAACTCGCCTACATCACGAATATTAAAAGACAAAGTCATTGAAAAAAAGAAAATATAATATAGGGATATAACTTTACCCAGAAAACGTCCATATACCATATCATTAATCTGAACTAAATTCATCCCCGGAAAACTCTTCGCAAGCGCTACATAGGAAAGAACAAAAGGGGTTGTTATGATTAGTCCTGCTAATATTACCATCCATGTTTGTTGTTCAGTTATCCCTACTGTAAAATCTATCAATAAAGCTGATGCTTCAACAAAACCGGCAATTAAGAAAAATAATTGCTGGCTGCTGATTTTTCCTTTTTCAATGCTCATATTATTTCTTCCCTTCATTTGGCGCCGCAGGTTTTTTTAACAAATCTGTTTTTATTATCTTTGATTCAACGTCAATGTTTAATTCTATAGTTGGATATATTACATCCCAATTATCCTCTAAATTCTTCCACTCCTTGTGGTACTTTTTATGTAGCATTTCGCCAAAACCAAAAATATCAGCATTTAATTCCCTGGATTTATCAAAGGCTTTCATTATTTCCTGTTTGATGACTTCTGCCGTAGCTTCCTGTATTTTTTCAAACGCTTCAATGGTTGCCAGGTTTTCGGTCGTAGTCTGTTCAGAAAGGCTCGAATCCTCTTTGATCTTGATATTCATCATGATTTTTCCATCTTTTATTTCCGGTGTTACTTTGCTCTTGACTTTCACAATTTCCAGAACGGCTTTTCCTTGTTCATTAGGTGTAGGAACAATTATCACGCCGCTTTTCACTTCGCCGAGTACCCATAAAAGGCCACGTACTTCATCCTCGTTCAGTTTGCCAACCATTTTACCTTTTTTAAAGACAGCCATACCAGACACATAAATTTCCTTGTCCTCCCCATTCTCGATAACACTTACTAAAGGTGCCATAGGAGCAGTGGTAGGACTCATCAGGCATGAAGCAAAATCTTTCATATTCACTTTATAAAAATGGGATGTAAACCCATAGGTCTTGACGAGCTTTCCAATATTGATAGCAGGTAATTTTTCAGTTTCAGGTTTAGCATCCATAACGGCTGAGGCCTTATCCTCGGCAACAAGGATAAATGCAGTAGGTCTCATTTCATGGGCGCGTAAAAAGAAATCGATATATTTTTGCAAGCCTTCTTTAGCCAGATCATTTCCAAAAATCACTACCTGATTGTGGGATATAAAAAGCCTGTTTCCTGTCTTGTGTGTCATTTGTCTTACTGCTTCAAAAATTGTCATCCCCTTGCTGGAGACATTCCAAAATGGCCTGTCTTCTCCGCCACCGCCGCCTCCTGACGATTTTCCTGCAATACCTTCTTTGACTACCTGTGCTGTCAGCAAAATGTTATCCGGACTTTCGTCTTTGTCAACTCCCATTCCAATTACAATTTCCAAATCATTTATCTCTCTTTCGCCCAAACAGCCGGATAAGACAAACAACATAAAAAAGCATAAAATTAATTTCATAATTAAAAAATTCGTCTTTTTCCCCATTACATCCCCGCTCCTTTTATTTGGAATCATTGTTGTCTTTCTTATACGGTGACGGCATCATGTCCTGACCTTGGTTGTAGGAATCGCGATTTTTCCAGATAATAGCCTCAGGACGCTTTGACAAGGTCCAAAGCGGCATCCTTATTAAAGCATCTTTTAAGCCTGAAAGATTCAATGGTACGATAGGCCATAAATATGGTGTTCCAAAAGACCTTAAAGACGCAAGATGTATCAATGCTGCCAAAAGGCCCATAATTACACCAAATCCGCCGGCAATTCCGGCAAGTATAAGATAAATATACCGCAGTACCGTTCCGGAATCAGTCTGTGACGGGACAGCAAAGCTTGCAATGGCTGTTGCAGATACAACGATTACCATGATTGGACTTATAAGACCGGCCTCAACAGATGCCTCACCCAGTACAAGAGCTCCAACAATACCAACTGTTTGTCCTACTGGTTTTGGCAACCGTACCCCTGCCTCTCTTAAAAGATCAAAGGCAAACAACATCAAAAACGCTTCCAATATTGCCGGAAAAGGGACTCTTTCTCGCCCTTCCGATATAGATATCAATAACTGGGTAGGTATCAGCTCCTGGTGGAAAACAGTCAAAGCTACGTAAATTGCAGGTCCCAGAGTACTAATTATATATGACAAAAATCTTATTATTCGTATAACGCTTGCAAAAAACGGTCTGGCATAATAGTCCTCCACACTTTGGAAGCTTTCGATAAACAACAAAGGCATTACAAGAACAAAAGGTGTACCGTCAACCAAAATAGCAGCACGGCCTTCAAGCATCTTTGCTACAACCTTGTCAGGTTTTTCGCTGTTTGAAACTGTTGGGAAAACAGAGTAGGGATTATCCTCAATAAATTGTTCAATGTATCCTGATTCCAGTATCGCATCTATTTTTATTCTTTTCAGCCGTCTTCTGATCTCTTCGATCAGTTGAGGATTGGCGATACTTTTTATATATACAATGTATACATCCGTTTTTGACTTATCACCAATTACAAATTTTTCTACACATAAGTCGGCATCTTTAATCTTCTTGCGAATAAGAGCAATATTTACATTTACATTTTCAATAAAGCCTTCTCTTGGTCCACGGACAACAGCCTCTGTTCCCGGTTCTTCAATACTACGGGATTCCCTCTTTCCAGGCTTGATAGCCAAAGCCTCTTTTGAGCCATTTATCAGCAGAATAGCTGATCCTGCCAATAAATTGTCTAGCAAGTCGCTTAACAGCGTCACTTTGACGTTAGCTGCTGTCGAAATTAAATTCTTCCTTATTGAATCCATTTTGTTAAAATCCATATCCACTTTGTCCCGGAGCAATAATTCGCCATACAATAAAGGCTGCAGAACATTTTTATGGATTTCTTCCTTATCAGCTATGCTATTGATAAAAATCAGAGCACCTTTGAATTTCCTGTCATGACCAAAGTTGAACTCGTGAATCGTAACATCGCTGCTATCGCGCAAAATATCTTTGATCACTTCCAGGTTTTTTTCTAAATCAGGTGATATTGGTTCACTATTGTTCTCACCTGATTCAGAATCCTGAAGCATATCTTTATTTTTATTTTTTAAAGACAAATAGGAAATCTTCTTAAAAATATATCCGAACATATATAATTCTTCCTAATTATTTTTTATTGATTTATCTTTCACATCCATCGGAAATTTATTCATAAACTGAAAAATACTGAATGTTCAGTCGATTCCATTATTAACTGCTACAGTAATACAACCTGAGAACTTATTGACTATTATCCTGGAAAAAATCTTTTTTATTCAATCTTCGTTAGTATATCGCGAATAAGGGAAAATACTTTTAATGCTTTCATCAGCCCTGTTATCCCCTATTCTTTTATTCTTTTAATATGGTATAAAACTCTCTCAAGAGGTGCCAAAGAATTATCCAAACTGAATTTCAATGCGGTTTTACGCGCGTTTTCCGAAAGCGTTTTTCTTGCATTCTCGTTCTCAAGCAAAAAGGAAAGCGCATTGGCGATTGACTGCGCATCCCCTGCATCCACCAGCAATGCATTTTCTCCGGGCTTAATATACATGTTGACTCCGCCACAGTCGGTGCATACTGTCGGCAGACCCGAAGCCATAGCCTCCAGAGGCGGCATACCGAAACCTTCATAAATTGAGGTGAACAAAAAAATATCTGCGTTCCGGTAATGGTTTGGTATCTCATTTTGCGGTGGATTATGGATAATCTTCAGCGGAAATGCAATATCATTAGTCTGAGGGGTCATCGGGCATACCCAATTGACATTAAACCTGTATCCCCTTTTCCAAATCGTATTCAATGCTGCAATAGCAGTACGAAAGTCCTTAAATGGATAATAAGGATTTCCTACCAACAGAATAGTATTGTTGTAAGAGTGATTACCAGGATAAAAGACATCTGTATCGACTCCATTTGGAATTACCACAGTTTTTCTTCCATAACGATTCAATAATATATCTGCAACAAAGTCTGATACAGCAGTAAAATAAACTGGCATAGAATATAGTATTTTAGATATATTACGATTTATTATCGACGCTCTGCTGAAATCGCCAAAAAAGGGTTCATGCCCTTGCTCCCAATACATAATCGGACAATCACAATGCATGAGTTCCGTAATCTGACTATACCATCCCGAGACGATTACGTCATAATCCCTGATATATTGGCCATAACTGTGTTCATAAGGGATGATGACATCCTTGTCTACTTTTACATCCGACCAATCCGGAATAGCTGAACGATTAATATCTGAGTCTTTCATATAGGCATCCACGATATGACCCCTCGATTTGAGCCACTTCATCTGCTCAAGAAGCATTTTCATTCCGCCAGTAAGGTACCTGTGAGGCAAGACATATGCAACATGAAGCTTCTCCTCAAGTTGGATATTTTCTATAGGCTGAATGTTGCCACATAACATACTGTCAATAGATAATAAGGTTTCGTTTTTCTGCGGGATCAGTTCATTCGGATATATTTTGACAATTAATGCCTGATTATCAGATATGTCAATAAGTGAATATTGTAAATCAAAATTCTGAAAGTCTTTGACCTGCCACTTGCTTTTATGGGCTTCATATGTATTGCCCAGGTATTCATCCTGTTTTGCAGGTTTTATTGGCGTTGATATGATCACTGCTTTATTTGCATGCGATACGATCTTTTGAAGCAGCTCTTTTCCCGTTTCTTTTTCAAAATGCTCCAATATATCGATCATTAAGATCACATCGTATTTCCCCAGTGAATCTATGCACTCTTCGATGGGTTGGTAGTAGATTTGATCATATATATATTCATGAATGGGATTTTTGTAGTATTCAAATGCCTCAACACCGTCGATCCTGGCTTGCCATGATTCTTTGGCGTACCTGTAATATGGGATATCTAAAGTTTCTCTTAATAATACGCCATATTTGCCAAAACCAACTCCAATGTCAAGAATCGATCCAGGTCTTTCTTCCATAACTTTATCAAGGATACATGTAACAGCCTGATACCAGCTTGTAGGCATAAAAAAATCTCCTTTATCACAAGTGGTAATACAGTTTATGCTCCTGTTATCCCTGGTGTCATTGGATCTACTAAAACTTGTTACCTCTTTATGAAAATGAATTTTGATATTTCTGCAATCCTTCAAATGAAACAATCTTATCAGCAAAGTGGTTATTTGAAAACACATACCTTTGAAACAGCTGTTAGCGCAAAGGTTGATATCTCACCGGAAGACCTGAACCTTAACAGCAAGGGAGGCGAGAAATTACGGATTTTTTTAATCCCAAGGGAACCCTTGCACAGGAGTGCCTTCAAACGCATTATCGCTAATTGTTCTTTCCTTTTTCTGCATTCTCAGATCTGTTAAACTTTTGCACCCGCTAAACGCATATTTTCCGATTGAAGTAACGCTGTCGGGTATTGTCACACTTTTTAAGCTTGTGCAATCGCTAAATGTTAAGTATTCAATAGAAGTTACACGGCTGGGGATTTCTATGCTTGTTAAACTTGTGCAGTCACAAAACGCTCCTTGTCCAATCGAAATGAGGCTATTTGGTAAGATTACGCTAACCAGACTTGAACAATCAGAAAACGCAAAATGGCCAATTGAAGTGACGCCATTCGGTATTTTCACGCTTTTTAAGCTGCTGCAATAATTAAACGCATATTCATCGATCGAAGTGACGCTTTCTGGTATAATTATGTCTGTTAATCCCTTGCAATTATAAAACGCCTCTCTGCCAATAGTGATGACGCTTTTGGGTATGGTTATGCTTTTTAAGGCTGTACAACCCATAAATGCGTTATCGCCAATATTAGTAACGCTGTCGGGTATCGTCACGCTTGTTAACCCAGTACAATATGCAAACGTAGCCCATTCAATTGAAGTGACGCTGTTAGGTATAATAATCTCCTTTAAACCTCTACATGATTCAAATGCTTCTTTATCAATGCAGGTGACACTGTTTGGTATGTCAATGTTTGTTAAACTTTCGCATCTAAAAAACGCAGCATTTCCAATATATGTGACACTGTTAGGTATAGTAATCTCCTTTAAACCTCTGCATTCATAAAACGCACTGTTGCCGATTGAAGTGACGCTGTTAGGTATCTCCACGCTAGTTATGCCTTTGCATCCGCGGAACGCGTCTTTTCCGATAGCGGTAACCTTTATTCCATCAATTTCGTAAGGAATAACCGGCGTCGTTCCTTCTGCTATATATTTTGTAATGGTGGCCTCGTTATTCTCAATGGTATATTCATAGTCAGTTTTTGGGTCTTTCTCCTTGTGTTCGCTTGCTGTAGAGTCATCCAGTATTGTAACCTTAATAATCCAGTTACCGTTTACATCAATCAAACCGCCGTAATCCCCCTGAACTGCCAGATAATTCCCGCCGATTTCCGTTAAATAGTTAAAAACAGCGTCCACAAGCACTTCTCCATTTTTATTCTTGATACCATAAAGTCTTAGGTCTCCACTGTCAGTGCCGTAAACTTCAAATATTTCAAATTCCCTGCCGTCGGAGGCGCTGACAATCTCTCCGATGATCTTGTCATATATTCTGTCTCCCCCGTTTAACTTAACAAAATATCCGTCCCCGTCATATTTGCATATACTGCTATACGGCATTTTAGTCCCGTCTTGGTAATAAAACTCCTCTTCGTAAATATTTGGCCGCATGCCGCCGGATAATACATAAAAACCATCGCTGTTGTAATGCATTTCCCCCAACATCAACGGCGTTAAAAGGTTTCCGTCCAAGTCGATGATTGCGCTGTGTATAGCCGCAAATTCTCCGTTACCATAAGGAGCTATCTCCCTGACTATGGAAGTATCGGCATACTTAAATCCTGAACAAGACGTGTATTGCCGTTCGGTTATACGCCGACCGCTTTTGTCAATAAAGCCCCAGCCGCCATAATAATACAATGCCCGGCCCCTGTAAAAAACAAAGCTCTTCAGATTCTCGTAAAAAAAATCTAAATTGGCGCTATACGGCCCCAGAATTTTAGCTCCGCTACTGTCTATATAATAATAACTTTCGCCATCATTTTCCATAACTGCTGCCAGCCCCTCATTGAAAAGCGGAGCGTTTAGATATGAGTAAGGCAGTATTTGCTTCCCGTCATAGTCTATCACGCCCCATTTTCCGTCCTTAACGACCGGTATGTATTCGTACGCGTCAGTTTCCCTATAAAACGAACCGCTGGACTCGCTATACAATATGGACCCATCGAAAAACTTATAATAATCTGATTCTCTTGTGTTATATTCATAAACAAAGCTTCCATCCGCGCCTGCAATCGCGTAACAAGTCGTGTAATCCCGTTCTCCTGTGCTGTATGTAAGCAGATATGCGTATTTATTACCGAATGTCAGTAGTTTGACATCATCATAAAAAGGTTCGCAAATGATGTTGCCATTTTGATCAATGAAACCATATAAAAGACTATCGCGTCCATCCCAAAAATTCTTGATTTTAACAGGTGTTCTTGCGGATTTTTTCAACCGCCCGACATAGGGAAATATCTTACCGTAATCGTCTCGCGGTTCAATCCCAGGATGCTTGGGTTCGTACACAGAAGATATCGGCGTTGTCGATTGTTCTAATGGCGCAGTATTTTCAGATGCATGGGGAACAACGATTTCCTCGGGTGAGGCGGTTTTGCCACAGCCAATCAACAGAATAAACATGCTCAAGCATAACACAAAATAAAATCGTTTCATCGTAATCCCTCATTTCTCAAGGCTTATAGCTATTAAAAATGAGCAAGAATCAGTTTTTAGTCTTTATCATAATGTTTTTCACACAATCTGTTAAGCATACCAGGCGCCAAATCAATTCCGGTAACCTTTACAGTTGGGTTCAATAAAAAGTATTCATCCAGCTCCAATCCTGTTCCGCAGCCAAGGTCAAGAATTATTACAAGCCGAATGTATAGGAAGACACTTTACGGTGTATCAAATCGGATCTCAAAAGGAAAAGGCGCCGGCCATGAATCAGCCTGGACGCTAATTATGCCCAAGAGGAGGATCAGAATAAAAGCAAACACAAAAATCTTTGTCTTCATCTTTTATGTCTCCTTAATATGGCTTGACGCCATTATAACAAATATTCCAAATAATATCCATTGTTTACCATTTTAACGAAGATTCTCTTGCGAAAAATCCTACTTTTGTATAAATACAAAAATTCACCCCCGGTAAAAACATGCCGGGGGCTTGTGTTTAAATTTTATTCAAGAAGGTTTTTCAAGCGGCGGATTTGCCCTAAAATTTCACGGTATTCTATATCTAAAAGCTCTGGATCATCCTTTTTTGAGGGCATAGAAATTTTACTTATTACCTCTGTCAAACGAGTTTCCAATAGTAAGATTTCTTTTCCTATCTGCTCTTTTTCTCTGTCTCTGACTTCAGCCTTACTTGCCATATATTCTTCATAGCTACCCTTGAAGGTTTTAAGCCTGTGGTCTTCGATAATCATGATCTGATTAGCCACTGAATTTATAAAGCGCCGATCATGAGAAACAAAGAGCAGTGTGTGTTCATATTCTCTCAGAACTTCTTCCACCACTTCCAGAGAGTTTAGGTCCAGATAATTTGTAGGTTCGTCAAGGATCAACAGATTAAAGTCACTACATATTATTTTAGCAAAGGAGACCTTAACTCGCTCCCCTCCGCTTAAGACCCCAACATTTTTATACACGCTGTCTCCTTTGAAAAGGAGTCGGGCCAATAAGATCCTGACAAAACTCTCCTCATAAACACTCTCTGCCATAACATTCTCAAGGATACTCTTATTTTCCTCTAAGATGCTTAATTCCTGACTGAAATAACCAATCCTTACGTTCGGAGCAATCTTTATTGGGGACTCCTGGTTCAGGATCATCTTTAGCAAAGTGGTTTTCCCACACCCATTGGGACCTATTAAACCAACCTTAGCTCCATTTTCCAGTTGAAACTGAGCATCTTTAAAGATAACTTTTTCCCCGAAACTCTTGTTGAGCCCATTTCCTTCAATAATAACTTTACTGTATATTTTCTGGACATCCTCAATGTCTAACTTGATTTTTTCGATTTTTGGGGGTTTCTCCTTAACTTCCAGATGCTTAATTCTTGTCTCCACATTCTTAATGGCTCGGTCCAAATTAGCTTTTGCCTTTTGATTGCCCATCTTGTGGAGTCTGGCCTCAGAGTTACCCATCCTTTTGGGAGTCTTTCGCATTGATTTTACTTTTTCCCGAGTAGATATTATGACCCTTTCCAGTCTCTTCTTTTCCTTAATATATTGCTCATATTCAAATTGAGCAAACTCCCGCTCTTCAGTCTTTTGCTTAATATATTCACTGTAGTTGCCGGAATAGGTTTTGATTTTTCCTCCTTCTATTTCGATTATTTTGTTACAAAGGCTATCCAGCAAATCCCGATCGTGAGAGATCAAAACCAGTGCTCCGGAAAATTCGGATAAGGAGTTTTCGATTAGTTGGATCCCTTCTATATCCATATTACTAGTGGGTTCATCAGCGAAAATAATGGCATTTTTCTGACTTAGGCTGGCCGCCAGTTTAAAGCGGGTTTTTTCTCCTCCGCTCATACTCTCCCGGTAAGTTTCGGTAACTTTAAATTTTGAAGCCATTTCTTGCTGAATTGTATCTTTCTCAGGGGGCTCTATTTGGGAGATATATGAGCTTTCTCCATAAAGTTTTATCCATCCTTCATCCGGATCTATTCTTTGACTTAACAGCTTCAACAGAGTTGTTTTTCCTGCCCCATTTACTCCCACAATACCAATCCGATCTTTATCATATATGCAAAGATTTTCAATATCTAAAATGAGGCGATGTCCATATGATTTTTTTATATTTTTACATTCTACTAATAGCATAAAAAAACCCCTCCTTAAATTACCGGAGAGGATAGTATCCTTGCAGGCCTTAACCTTACCAAAAAACTATATTTTCTATTGCCATAGCCTTAAGGTCGAAAAATATAGTATTTTCTAAGGCAACAGAATATACAGAAAAGTTTAGTTGTCGAAAGCTATCTGCAGAAGTCAATACTATCCACTCACAGGTAAAAATGAATGTTCACTAAGCCGTTCCCCAACGGCTTACCCAAAACTACATTTTCTAATTACCTAATTAAGTGAATTAATTGATCATCTTCTGCAGTTACCTTACCTTTCTTAATTTTTTCCTCAGGCTCTTAATTCGACTTTTCATCAGCCTATGGCCTATTGACTACAATCATAATAGATAATCAACTTTTATGTCAAGTTTAAATGCACCTGCAATCAACCCCTATACTGTTATCTTATATTTAGCAGCAGGAAGAGTACTTATCTTATAAAATTTGTAGAAACTCTTTCTTCTACTTCTGGCAATCCAAACTCTTTCTTTCCAAGTTCAATACTCTTCAAAAGAAAAACCATATTTCTTGCAAGAGTTCTCATGGTCTGTTTACCTTCTTCATCCTTTTGAGCTTCACCAGGAAGACGACCATGAATTGAATTCCAATATTGACTGGATGCAATCGGCATCCCAGAAATTGTGAAATATTTATTCAGCTGATCAAAAGTTGCTGAACATCCTCCTCTTCTGGCACATACAATACTTGCTCCGACCTTCATAGTCTTATTAAATCTAGTACTGTAAAAAAGTCTGTCAAGACATGCTATAAGAGTGGCATTTGCGGAAGCATAATAAACTGGGCTTGCTATCACAACACCATCTGCTTCTTCAAATAATGGAGCCAATTTGTTTACTTCATCATCAAACACGCATTTGCCAGCTTTAGCACAGAAATTACAAGCAATACACCCTCTGATGTTTTTATCGCCTATTACCACTTCTGTACATTCAATATTTGCTTCTTCAAATATTTTCTTCATCTCATCAAGCGCTACACCACAATTACTTCCTTGTCTTGGGCTTCCGTTAATCATTAAAACCTTCATTATTGAATCACCTCTTATAAATATTATTTTTAGTCAAGTATTATTATCAATATTACCTCTGGCAGAACTGCCAAAAAAGCCTTTCAATGTCTGGAAATCCTTTATTGCTATAACCAAAATGCTCATAAATAAAAGATACCATCTCTTTACTCATTATTCCAAGTAGTATAACTGCTTCGGTTATTAATGGTTTTGTTCCTTTGAGACTAGATTTCAACTTAGCTATTATAAGCATTTTGTCGGCCCCTGAATAATAAAACAAATCATCGGCTGTCCAAAATGCCTGGACCTATCTTCCATTAATTCGGCCAAATGCCTTCTGAGTATGGCAACCATCGAAAGCAGTTTCGTACAGCTTTTGCAGCGCATGGTCGGCTTGGGGTGATTTTATGCAGACTCGATTTACAGTTTATATGCTCTGCACAGCGTCCCCTCGTTACTTCTCGATTTCCGCCAATATATGCGGAAATACGGCCAGGCTTCTTTTCAAGATTCCGTGTATATATGAAATAAGGATACCATAATTGGTCATAGGCACATGCTGCTCTACAGCATGTTTATAACGGTATTTCATCTCTCTTTCGTTGAGCATGCAGCCGCCGCAGTGAACAATCAGTTTGTATTCAGACAGATCATAAGGGAATTCCGTACCTGATGTAAATTTAAAATTCAGCTGTTTTTGGGTATAGTTTTTGATCCAGCGGGGCAGCTTTACCGTGCCTATATCGTCGCACTGCCGGTGATGGGTACATCCTTCAGAAATGAGAACAGTGTCGCCGTCCTGAAGATACTCCAGCGCTTTTACACCATTTACGGCAATTTCAAGGTTACCCTTGTATCTGGCAAAAAGGATGGAAAAGGAAGTCAGCAGAATATCCTTCAGCGTTTCAGCCGACACCTTTGCAAACGCCTGGCTGTCCGTAATGACAAGCTTAGGCTTTTTACCGAGGTTTTCAAGTGTTTCGCGAAATTCGGTATCTTTTGCTACAATAGCGACGGCACCGGCTTCCAGAATATCACGGATAGTTTGCTGCTGAGGCAGTATTAACCGACCCTTGGGGGCAGCCTTGTCAATAGGTACGACAAGCACAACAAAATCCAATGGGTTAATTAAGTCACCCACTATTTTGCGTTCGGGTTCTTCTGTCACTGCCAGGGCTGCAATTTTCTCCTTCAGTTCTTTTATATTGTATCCTGTTTTTGCGCTGACAAGGAGAGCATGTTCGTCTTCAGGTGATTTTTGCGTTAGCAGATCCGCTTTATTGTAGACAATGATGTAATGGATATTCTTTTCATCAAACAATGCAATAAGCTCTTCATCTTCCCTTGTTTTGCCAACCAAAGAATCTATAACGAGAACCGCAACATCGGTTTTGTTAAGTACCTGGCGGCTTTTTTTGACACGCAACTCTCCCAGGGTTCCTTCATCATCAATTCCTGGTGTATCGATGACCATAACCGGGCCAAGAGGAAGCAGCTCCATAGCTTTATAAACAGGGTCGGTGGTTGTACCCTTCACATCGGAAACAACAGCAAGATCCTGACCTGTGACGGCATTGACAAGGCTCGATTTGCCGGAGTTTCTCTTTCCGAAAAAGCCTATATGTATACGATTGGCAGACGGTGTCTCATTCAGTCCCATGTGCTTTTCCTCCTTAAAACCTAAAATCACGGCTTCCGCTGCCGATCTTGACCATGTTTTCTTCCACAATCTGTCTGACCTTGGTATTCGGAATAGTCTTGATCTCATTTTGAATCAGCATCTCGCCGACAGCCTTTGTTTCAGACAAAGCATAATCCTCCAGATACTCCTTCAGGGTCATAAGCGCATTGGGGTGACAGCAGTTCTGAATCTGTCCGGTCTTGGCAAGGCGCATAAACCTGTCGCCCGTCCTGCCTTCCCTGTAGCAGGCCGTACAGAAGCTGGGTACATAGCCAAGCTCCATCAGCCATTTGATCACTTCATCGAGGGTCCTTCTGTCATTGACATCAAACTGTACCGTATTCTCATCCTCCGGCTCAGGCTCGCAGTATCCGCCCACACTGGTTTTGGAACCACCGCTGATCTGTGAGACGCCCAGATGAAGCAGGCGTTCTCTCATCGCCTGACTTTCCCTGGTGGATACGATCATTCCGGTATAGGGTACCGCAATTCGAATACAGGCTACGATTTTCGCAAAGGTATCATCATCAACGGCGTTTTTGAACTTCGACGGATCGATGTCATCAGCCGGACGTACTCTCGGAACGCTGATAGTATGCGGGCCGACACCGAACACCGCTTCAAGGTGCTCTGCATGCATTAACAGGGCTGCGAACTCATACCGGTAATGTTCAAGACCGAACAGCACACCCAAGCCCACATCATCGATGCCCCCCTGCATAGCCCTGTCCATGGCTTCGGTATGATAGGCATAATTATGCTTTGGACCGGTGGGATGCAGTTTTTCATAGTTTTCCCTATGATAGGTTTCCTGGAAAAGCACATATGTCCCTATACCGGCATCTTTAAGCTTTTTATAGTTTTCAACCGTTGTTGCCGCGATATTGACGTTGACGCGACGGATGGCGCCATTCTTATGCTTGATGCTATAGATCGTATTGATGCATTCAAGGATATATTCAATGGGATTGTTTACAGGGTCTTCCCCGGATTCTATGGCAATCCGTTTGTGGCCCATGTCCTGAAGCGCGATCACTTCCCGGCGGACATCCTCCTGTGTCATTTTCTTTCTGACAATATGCTGGTTTTTCTTATGATACGGACAATAGATACAGCCGTTTACGCAATAGTTGGACAGATACAAGGGCGCAAACAGGACAATGCGGTTGCCGTAAATATCCTTCTTGATCTGCTCAGCCAGCGCAAAGATCTCCCGATTCCTTTCCGGGTCCTCACAATCAAGCAATACAGCAGCCTCCCTGTGGGACAGTCCTTTGCGGAGCCTGGCCTTTTCAAGGATGCTGTCAATCAACGCCGTGTTGTTTTTGTTCTTTTCCGCATACTTAAGCGTTTCAAGAACTTCCTCATGTGAAATGAATTCTTCTGCTTTTGACGATTTTGGGTCGTACATAGTAAAACTCCTTTCTTATACGGGTCAGAAATCTCTTTCCCTTCAGCAATGAGAAACTTAAAATACAGATTTATGATCTCCACGGGAGGTCACCACATGATAGCCGATGCTTTCCATGCGTTTTTGCATGCAGTAACGGCATTCCGCGGCTTCATCCCCCGTGCAGATTTTGTTGTCATAGAGCAAATATTTTTGCCTTACACTTTTAGGTGAAAGATTGGGCATAACCACATTGGCACCGGCAAGAATACCAAGCTCCCGGCCTCTGGGATGAATGGTCCCCAAAGCAGTGGTGGCGGGCAGCAAAACAGGCGGCAGCATTAAACGGATGATACCCAGTAAAAACAATGTCAGCTCAAGTGTTCCCGCTTTCATTTGGGCAAACGGCGTTCCGTGATGCGGTATAAACGGCCCTATGCCGACCATGTGCGGATTCAGTTCTTTTATGAACAGCAAATCCTCTACAATGCAGTCGGTGGTCTGAAACGGAGAGCCCACCATAAATCCGCACCCCACCTGATATCCAATGGCTTTCAGGTTATACAGGCACTGCTTTCTGTTCTCAAGCGACAGCGTTTTAGGATGCAGCTTCCCATAATGTTCGGCATTTGCCGTTTCATGGCGCAGCAGGTAACGATCTGCGCCGGCATCAAAAAATGCCTTATAGCTTTCATAGCTTTTTTCGCCTATTGAAAGCGTAACAGCACAATCCGGATAATCAGATTTGATAGATCGGATTATATCCATCATTTTTTCGTCTGTATAATAGCCATCTTCTCCGCCCTGCAGCACAAAGGTGCGAAATCCCAGACCATATCCGTCCGAGCAGCACTCAAGGATCTGTTCCTTGGTCAGACGATAGCGCTCCGCTTTACAGTTACTTTTCCGGATACCGCAATAATAGCAATCATTCTTACAATAATTTGTAAATTCTATGAGCCCTCGAATATACACATCATATCCGTAGTTTTGCACCCGGACGGATCTAGCTTTTTCAAAAAGATATTCCGAAAGCTCAGGATTGCGGTTGTCAATAAGCTCTTTGTATTCCGCCGGTAAAAGAGCATTGGTTTCATATAGTTTATCAATGAGCTTTTTCATTTTGTCCTTCATCACTCGTCTTACCCGTTACCTTTGAATAAAGTGTTTTTGTGCTGCTCCCAGGCAGCCTTCCGAGCTTTCCCGAAAGTGCACTGATTATTTCCTGAGGCGCATCAACGACAATACTAATAATACTGATGCCTTTCTCGCGATAAGGCAAACCCATTCTGCCGATAATGTAACTCCTATAGTCATGCAGAATTCGATTAAGCTTTTCAACAGAATCATCATCTTCAACGATAATACCGATAATGGCGACTCTTGTTTCCATTTATAAAACCTCCTGTAATTAAGTACTTCATCCTGCACGCAATCAGGAATTACTGCATAAAATAAAAAGCGCCCTTTGAAGGCGCAGAATTATCACAGGCAAATATAAATTATCTGTACCTTCCGCCTTATAACTTCATATTCGGCGTCAGAAATATGCTCATTCTGCTTTGTCATAAGAAAACTCCTTTGACTCAGCAACTATATCATATTTTATTAATTTTTTTCTCTTTGTCAAGAAAGATAGGGATGTTCGGTGTCAGCACATCGGCAAAGGGAATAATAACATCGACTAACCGTGTTTGAAGATATTGAGGTTTATGCCGTTATAATCGCCATACTCTCCACGCCGCAATGTATGTTCGTAGTCGCTGAATAGCTGCGGGAGTACAAACCGCACAATATCGTAATAGACCCGGTGATGTACGCCAAAAACGGCTGCGCTTTAATGAAGCTTACAGCTGTTCAGGTCCAGGCGGAGGCGACCTAATCGTATAATGTCCCTTTAATCTGAATTATTGGGAAGCATGTAATAGATAATAGAAACTGATCTTCCATCCTTAAACGCCACTTCTTTATAGGCCATCAAATCCTCCTTACTCAGTTTATGCATAATTTCCTCCAAAAGGAACAGTAACGCAATACTATAATGGGCATAGGCAAAGGGCGTCCATTGCCGTGCGGACTATCCTACGATTCCGACGCAGTTCTTTATAATATACTGGATCATCATAAATATTATAACGAAGATAAAATCGCTTCTATCTATGTATCATTTGATTCCTTTGGAATTTTTCTTGCGGAAGGTCCTGACCTTTTATTCCTGATCAGCAGGAAGAGTATAACCCCTGCAATACAGATAAAAACAACGATAAGAATCAAACCTGATTCTTCCCAAAATGTTATCGTTCTTTCAGCATTACCTTCTATTGCAGCTTCTATTGCACCGGTAGCAATATCAAAACTATAGGTTATACCGTCAAATGTTTTAAAGGTCAGTATGTTTTGGTTTTGAATTACTGACTCTTCAAAATCACGCCACCCGGCTGTCGTAATGGATTTTGGAACCTTATCGATATTTTTAACAAGATCCTTGATATAATAGGTTTTCTGTAATTCTCCGTTTGCATAAAACTCAAATGCGATATCAAAACCTGTAGGAGGAAAAAAAACAAAATTCTGAAAATCGTTTGAAAAATAAAAATTAGACTTATATGCCCACGATCTTAGGCCCTTTACAGTATATATAACATTAGGCGGTTCTGAATTATCATAAAGGACAGCCCTTTCATCACTCTCTTCAGCCTCAGGGTTAAAACAGAAAACTCTGCTTCCGTCATATGATCGGATTTCAAACGGAACAGGTGCTGGCCATGTATCAGCTTTGACACTAATTATGCCAAAGAGGAAGATCAAAATAAAAGCAAATAGATAAATCTTTTTCTTTTTATTCATCTATTAAATCTCCTTAAAATAGTTTCAACGCCATTATAACAAATATCCTGCAAATTATCCATTGTTTACCAGTCAGTGAAATTTATCTTTTATACTTTCCCACAGTAGGCAGAATTGCACAACTTCACTCACGGCAAAAGCAGGCCGGGAGCTTGTTTTTAAATTCATTAATAGGATTCTTCACGCTGTGGATTAGCCCTAAAATGCACTTGACATTATAAAAACAAAAGCACATATATTGGTATGTTGATTAAACTAAGCTTATCCTATACTCTCAAACAGGTTTCTCAACAAGAGACTTTTGATGTCTCGATTTTCTTTTTATCATACCCTCAATAACAGCAATAATGATCACAACTATAAAAAACAATATGTATCTGTTTCTGATATCAATATACCCTACAGGCGATATGGCAGTTTTTTCACTTGACGCTGCTGCCACAAACTGCAATGGATTATTCATAGCGCCAATTATGTTAAAATCAATACCTACCCATTCAGTACTTTCATCGAATACCATTTTTATGTGCTCTTTCTCTCCATAGGATAAATGAAATCCGTCAACATTATTAAAATTTCTGCTTCCTCCCCATGATGGATCTGCAAAATGCCATTTTCCATCAGAGTAAAACTCTACCCAGGCATGGGCTCCGGCTTGGTGGCTCCAGTTTGATTTTTTAGACATAGGTAAAAAAGGTATATTTAATCCTGA
>Ga0134101_1000445_pt1 | contig 47167 bp, 41 predicted proteins | sample 12_3_2metaG_FD_94446 | JGI IMG/M metagenome (GOLD analysis project Ga0134101, IMG submission 94446) | Switchgrass degrading microbial communities from high solid loading bioreactors in New Hampshire, USA - 12_48_3.3_201_A2 metaG | ecosystem: Engineered > Bioreactor > Semi-continuous > Anaerobic...
CACTCAGCTAATTCTGCGATTCCCTGAAACGCGATCATCAGAATAAAAGCTTCTAAAATGACTATTAATCTATTTCTATAAGTTGAATTCTCCACATCTTTCCCTGCCCAAACCTAATCTTGTTTTCAATACAGATTATACTATTTGTATCCTGGTATTTCCAGCGCTGTTATTCTCACTTTTTCGACATCAAAGCCATAGTTTCCACGTGTGATACTTAGGCTATTGGGGAAACATGTCAACAGGCTACCAAAATAATTGATTTTACTGACATTTTTTGCTCTCAACCTAAGCTATGATATCCAATTTGTCGCTTCATATAAGTAGGCTATATTTCATTTTGACCAACACACAAATTTATGTTTTCTTGGCATTAGCGGTCCTAGACAAAGCGGGATTGTATTATCACACGAGACAGATCATGATTCAGATAGCAACTTACTTTTTAACTTTTCGGGAAATAATCTTTCCACCTTCTGAAATTAACTCCGTAGTATGTTCAGATACATAATCAATTGCTCTATGCCACTCATTCTTGAATTTAAAGAATATCTCTCCATTTATTTCTCTGGTTGGGCAAGTATAATTTCTTCCACCCGCGGTAATCTGAAGCCATTTCAAAATTCGATTAATTCCAAGTATCAACATAAAATCATCTCCAACCATGAATTAAAATATTTTTTATTTCTTCTTCGAACTGTATTTCCTACTGCTGCGATGCTTTCCGTCATTACCTATGACTATATTGCTTCGCTTTTTCTTTTCTTCCTGAACCGCTCTGAACTCGCTTTCTGTAATAATCGGCGGATGGCAATCTTTCATCTGATACCTATATTCTTGTGTGGCGGAATCCAAAAGCATAACCGTACCTGTGTACTTCTCATTTTCAAGCATCTTCTCTATGGAACGCTTGCTCCATGTCCCCTTGCCGGTAGGGGAAGGAATGCCTGCATTCGATAGTTTCTTGATGATACCAAGCACACTGGCTCCATCAAGGTACCAGCGGAATATATCCCGCACCACCTTAGCCTGTTCATCATCAATTACAAGCTCTCCATCCTTATCCTTTGTGTAACCGTAAAGCTTTCGTTTGTAAAGTCCGGATGTGCCGTTTGCCGCCCTCATGGCAAGTCCTAAACGAATATTCCCGCTTCGGCTCTCATTTTCAGCCTGAGCCAAGGATTCCATCACCGAAATCATAAGGTTGCTGTCGACCTCTTCGGTATCCAGATTTTCTTGTTCAAATATAATCCTGACTCCTGCTGCTTTCAACCGGTTGATTGCTGACAAGGTTTCAACCGTATCCCTGCCAAACCGGCTGATGCTTTTGGTGAGGACAATGGAGATATTATGAGCTTCGCATTCTCGAATCAACCGTTCAAATTCACGCCGAGGAAGTTCTCCCTTTGCTGATACAATATCGATAAAAACATCTGCCAGTCGCCATTGGCTGACATGTGCAACCGCTCTTGTCAGAGCAGAAATCTGTGCCGCGAGGCTATAAAGCTGTTCCTTTTCATTTGTACTGACCCTGCAATAGATTCCCACTTTCTTTTCCAAGCGATCATTCCTTGCCGGAATATACCAGATTTTTTGATCCATCAGCTACCTCCACATCATTTATTAGCCTTAATCATATCACAAAATCTCACTTATGATGAGCAGGTAAATTACGTTTATTAAATGAGTTAAAACACAATATATTGTTTGCTCACTTTTCCAACACACTACATATTGCGTGACATCAATACGCAACACTCAACATGGCTCGAGTTGATGGAATTGATGTCTGTGAGCTATTTTTTATAGCATCTGTTCGAGGAAACATGTCTATGGGTTTTTCGCCGATTTTTGAAAAACCGTCGTTCTCGGGAACATATCTACCTTTCCTGAGAATTTTAGCATGTAATTACTATTATCCTCATCTATTAATATCATCTTCATAAGCAGTTTGGATTCACTGATATTCTTTTGAATCATCGTCCTTACAGTTCAATTTTATTCTTCTATCAACAAAAATCCTTAAATAATCCGTATTATACAAAGGTTCCTTTAAAATAAAGCAGATAATTTTCTAATTTTGACGCTCGGCCATTTCCTCATCTAATAGCCTTAATAAGTGCTTCTTCAAATGCTCCTCTTTTTACCTGTTGACTGAAATTATACTTTATTACTTCCATATTAAGGTATATAATATTTTTAAGTATTTGCATCCTTGGTTACATTTTAGAAGGGGTCCAATTGAGATTATGCATACTTTATTCTTCGTTAACAAGCAGTCAAGACACTCTGTTATAGAAAGGAGATAAAAGTTAATAATGCTAGGAACTATTAAACCTGAAGGAAAACAAAAGGAAGTGTTAGCACTACCTGCTACAGGCCATACTGTTGTTTTAGGAACAGCAGGTAGCGGAAAGACCACTATGGCTTTATTTCGTGCAATTGGGTTAGCGAATCTGCCCTCGCGCCCCAATGTACTGATTGTTACTTTTAACGGAGCACTGATCCAGTATATGTCAGCCATTATTAATAGCTCATTACGCAATCTTCGAATTGAAACCTATCACAAATTTGCAAGAGGCTATCTTAACAGTTTGGGTAAAATGCCTCCTTGGAACGGTATTCTTAACCCCGATAGAAAAGAGTATTACATCAGCCAGGCTCTTGAAGCTGTAAAGGAAAAATGGCCTGAAGAATCTACATTCAAAAGACCAGTTTCTGTTTTCATTGATGAAATTACTTTTATCGAGCGATTCGGTATCGAAACCCTTGATGACTACATAAGATCGGAACGTATAGGTCGTGCATCGGCTAACATCAAACGCGAAAATCGCAAATGGTTTTTTAAGGTATATGAAGAATACCTCTCACTTAGATCTACCCCCTACGATTGGGACGATATTGCTCTTTATGTATATAAAGAACTACAATCGGATAAAAGACCGAGATTATATAACCATATTATTGTCGATGAAGGACAAGATTTCTCACCTATGATGATTAAGTCCTTAATCGCTGCCGTTAGCGAGAATGGCTCATTTTCTTTTTTCGGAGACGTATCCCAGCAAATATATGGGAGCCGTCTTTCCTGGCGCGATTCCGGTATAAACATTACAGATAATAAAATATGGAGATTTGATAAGAATTACAGAAATCCTGCTACTATTTCTGCTTTTGCAAAGGATATAACAGATAGTGTATATTGGATTAAGGATAAAGATATGGTTGCAGCTACAGATTTTATCGCCAAAGGGCCAAAACCTGTGCTAATTCATTTCACTAATAAAGAAAAAGAACTTAAATGGCTAATCGCTCAGGTAAAATCAAGTGTCTCATCCTCATCAAATGTTGTCATATGCCGTAATCGTGCTATAGTTGATGAGGTCAATAGTGCTTTAAAGAGAAATGGTCTTACTCCGACAATTATAAACAAAGATCAAGCTGGATTTAGCAATGTAAAAGATGTATATTTAAGTACCTTTCATGCTGTCAAAGGACTGGAATTTGAGAACGTATTTATACCTTTTTTAAGCGATGAAATTTTCCCAGATAAAGACACATTAAAAAATGCATCTTCACAAGAAAGTGCTCTTGCAGATGAATTAAAGTTACTATATGTGGCAGCAACTAGATCAAAATATGGTTTGTTTATTTCATACCATGGGAAATTATCTCAATTGTTCCCAGCAAACTCTACAAACTATGACAAAATTGAAGGAGAGGAATTATAATGGGTGCTCGCGAATTTCTTGAGGCTCGTGGCGTGACTCGGCTTTGCCATTTTACAAAACTTCAGTTGCTAACACATATTCTTTCATCTGACGAAGGTATTCTTGCAAGTGATTCAATTCGTTCTGATGTAAAAACTGTAACTGATACCGATAGATACGACAGTGAACTTCAATATGTATGTTGTTCTATTGAGTATCCTAATTCTTGGTTTCTACGACAAGCACAGCAGCGAAATTCTGATCAAATATTCCGGGATTGGATTGTCCTTTACATTGACTTGAGAATATTAGATTATAGAGATGCAAAGTTTTGTGCATGTAACGCAGGGAAAAGCTGGGGGAGGTATATTTTTAGTGATTTGAATAAGCTTAATACACTGTATTCATCACCTACTGTACTAGGAAGGCAACGAAATTCATACATGCTGGAATGTTGTCCAACAGATGATCAAGCAGAAGTGTTAATTAAAGATAGTATACCCAGAACCTACATAACAGGAATAGCTGTTGGAAATGATGATGTTGCTGCAAGAGTATCAGCCATATTAACCACATACTCTATTCTTGATAAACGTATATATATTTCACCTGATGTACTAAATACAAATTGGAGCAATATAGTCAGAATCGGTAAAAGACCAAACGAGATTTTATTTGAATCCCGAGAGGAGGAATAATAATGGCTAACATACCGAGTATTGCAGAAAAATGCAAAGGTGCTATGTTGGCATCTGCAATCGGTGATGCTTTAGGCTGGCCAAATGAGCTCAAAGCAAGTAACACCATAAAAAAGACTAGGGCTAACGATAGGTTCGTTGAATGGACTCGGCGCTCAGGCGGGCGGTATTGGCTTCATAATGAAAAAATATTACCTGGTGAGTACAGTGATGATACCCAGATGATTTTAGCAGTAGCGCGGAGTATTATAACAGGCAATTGGGAATCAACTTTAGCATTTAAGGAAATACCATTTTGGCTAGAATATGAACGTGGCGGAGGTAGCGCTTTAAAAGAAGCTGCAAAATCACTCAAAAACAATGTGGTCCCATGGGAATCAAGGGAAAGTAGTAAGTATTTTATGGCAGGTGGTAATGGTGCAGCTATGCGAATTTTACCACATGTAATTCAAGAGCGTAACATTTTTATGCTTATGTCAGATGTAATAAGAGATAGCTTATATACACATGGGCATCCCAGAGCGATTTTAGGTGCTTTATGCTACGCTTTCTCCTTACATTATCTAATGAACAAGGAAACAGTTTTGGAATTTGGTGAGCTTATTAGAGCTGTAATTGATGGTTCAAAATATTGGAATACTCTCAATCCCAATGTACTTCCTGCGCAATGGCTCCATTTAGCGGAAAAGTATTCTGGGTTTGATTATCTACGTGTTTGGTCTGACACAGTTTCCAATATGACTGAGAAACTAGAATATATTGCCGAATCTTTAAATAAAGGACTACTTGTTAATGACGAGGTTGTGCTTAAACACCTTGAATGCTTTGATAAAACTAATGGTGCAGGAGATGTTGCAATCCTTTCATCTCTATACTTAACCTCAAAATACGCAAATAACCCTGAACTTGGAATTAAGATCGCAGCAAATTTGCCTTATGCAGACACTGACACAATTGCATCAATGACTGGCGGATTATTAGGTATGCTCTCCGGAACGACATGGATTCCGATCGAATGGAAATTACTTCAAGATTATGATTGCCTTGTTAACATTACAGAAATTCTGCTGGCTAATAATATGGTAGAAGCCACAAAGCGTATTACTAACCAGAAAAAAGCTCAGCACAATGACTGGAAAGATTCGCCTATAGGAAAAATGAGAATTCTTACTACAACTGTTGTGCCATGCGGAAAATCAGGTAGTGTTATTATCAATAAACTTGAAACCACATTAGGTCAAACTCTGTATACTAAGAGATTTGAACGTAAAAGTGCAAAAACCCCTTTGGAAAATAAGACACAAGAAGAAGTGGTTAAGAAGGTTATCGATGAACCAATAATTAGGCAAGCTACCTTTTCACTCACTACAGGCAAAGTAAATGAATTAATGAATAATCCTTTGTTTGCACGAATCACTTTTAAGAAAGTTCTGCAAATCATTAATTTGCTGTTGAATGGCGATACTGAGTATGACAAAATAGCTGATAAGTTGAAAGTAGAAAAAGAGATATTGGAGATACTTAAGAATTACATTAGTACTCAATAGCTTGGCAAAATTGAGACAATGTGGCAAAGGGGTTCAGTAAATCAAAAGGTACACCCCTTTGCCAATTTCATCAAATTTATAACCGAAAATAATTCAGACCAACCTATATTCAGGTTTGCTTATATCCATCCTGTCTCCTCAACCCTATCAAAAATACCCGTTATCAATTCTGTCAACTCAACCCCACCAATTTTGAGCTCAAAATTCACCTCAAAAATACTCTCTCGATATATTCCCGTGTACGCATTTTTGCCCTTTAGGTCGAGTAGACAACTTGGATGTAACTCTGGAAACCATGTAAAATCAAGGCTTACAGCCGCGACATCAACACCACGCACTCCACATGATTCGTGTGGGGGAACATGTCTACACATCGTACTTTTTCTACTTTATAACCGTTCTCTACAAACACTTTCAAATCCCTTGCCAAAGATGTCGGTTTGCAGGATACGTATACCATCTGTGGGGCGCCGAAGTTGATGATTTTATGGATGGCTTTGGGATGGATACCATCCCGGGGTGGATCCAGGATGATTAAATCTGGCTTGTCTTTTAGTTCATCTACTTTTGTCAGCACGTCTCCAGCGATGAATTCGCAATTATGAAGGCCATTTAATTTGGCGTTTTCTTTGGCTGCTTTTACTGCTTCTTCCACGATTTCAATGCCTATAACTTTTTTTGAAACGTCCGCCATGATTTGCGCGATGGTTCCTGTTCCGCAGTATAAGTCGAATATGATTTTATCTTTTGTGGAACCGGCAAAATCTCTTACGACAGAATAAAGTCTTTCTGCACCAAAGGAATTCGTCTGGAAGAAGGAAAAGGCGGATATTTTGAACTTAAGGCCCAGGATTTCTTCCATAAAGTAATCTTGTCCGTAAAGAATGCGGGTTTCTTCACTTTGCACCACATCGGCCAGACTGTCATTAATGGTATGAAGTATTCCTTTAACTTCGCCTTCAAGTTTAATTTCAAGTATTTCTTGAACTAAGCCTGATAAGTCCACTTCCATCTGTGAACTGGTAACTAAGTTAACTAAGATTTCTCCTAATTTTGCGCTTTTTCGCACGACTAAATGTCGAAGATATCCTTCATGTCTTCTATTATGATAAAAAGGTATTTTTCTTTCCTTAAAGTACTCGAGTACTGTCATCATAATCTTTGTAAAATCTTCATCTACGATTTGGCAGCCTTCTACAGTAACCATTTCGTAGAAACTGCCCTTTTTATGCATCCCTAGAGCTAAGTCCCCGTCTTTTTCTACGTCTCCAAAGGAGAATTCCATTTTATTGCGATAGGAATATTCTGATGGGCTGGGTACGATATCCAGAAACTCATATCCTTCTATCCCTGCATTGTCCAGCAATCTTTTTACTTGGTTTTGTTTAAGCTTGAGTTGCTCTTCATAAGGCAAGGTTTGATAAGTACATCCTCCACATATTCCAAAATGGGGGCAAGCGGCTTCTTTTTCTATAGGCGCTCTTTCCAAAACTTCTAAAATCGATGCTTCTATTTTGTCTCTGCGTTTTTTGGTAATCTTAACTTTTACTTTTTGGCCTTTGATTGCATCTTTTATGATTACTTTTTGATCATCTATATAGGCGATACCTTTGTTCGGAAATATTACATCTTCTATAATGGTTTCATAGATTTCATTTTTCTTAGGCATGATTTTCCTCCACTGAATTAGATTGGTCTTATATTATCAGTCGTTCTATTTTTAATTATTATTCTCCCCTGAAGAAAGAATATTTCTCAACTATATCACAAATTAGTTCTCTTTTTTATCCTTTTGAGCCATCATCATTGGATAAAGTTGCTTTTACAGGGGCTACTGTAAAATAATAATTAAAAAGCCTTCTATAGAAATAGCTTAAATATTTCCAGTAGAAGGCTGAATCCTTTTGTATAATATTTGAAAACTGTCTACTCTTCCTCTGGTTCGTCCCAGTTGTGGTACACCTCTTGAACATCATCGTCATCTTCAAGAAGATCTAATAAAATCCTCATTTTCTTTATGTCTTGTTCATCTGTTAATGTTGTTGTTGTCTGAGGAATCATTGCTATTTCTGCTGATGCCATCTTAATGCCTGCTTTTTCAAGTGCTTCTCTTACAGCAGAAAAGTCTTCAGGATCTGTTAAAACTTCATATCCTTCTTCTTCTACATTAAAGTCTTCTGCTCCGGCATCCAAAGCAAGCATCATCAGCTCATCTTCATCGATGTCATCGCTTCTTTCGATGATGATTTGACCTTTTTTATCAAACATGAATGATACGCATCCGGTAGTGCCCAGGTTCCCTCCGCCTTTTGAGAAAGCATGGCGAACATTGGCTGCCGTACGATTTTTATTATCTGTTAATACTTCTACTATAACGGCTACTCCACTGGGACCGTAACCTTCATAAGTAATAGGTTCATAACTAACTCCAGATACATCTCCCGCTGCTTTCTTAATACTTCTTTCTATTGTATCATTAGGCATATTGTTTGATTTTGCCTTTGCAATGACATCTCTTAATTTTGCATTATTCGCAGGATCTGGACCGCCTTCCTTAACTGCAACTGCAATCTCTCTACCGATTTTTGTAAATATTTTACCCTTCTTAGCATCAGCTTTTTCTTTTTTGTGCTTTATGTTCGCAAACTTAGAATGTCCCGACATTCTATTTCCTCCTAACATTCTTGTATCTGAAATATTTTAGCATGATTCTAGCGATTTGACAATATCGCTTATTTCTTTCAGGCTTGAAACGGTATAGTCAGCATACTGGTCTTTTTCTGGCTCTTCTTTCCCTTTAGGATTAAACCATATGGTTTTCATCCCTGCATCTTTTGCACCTATAATATCTGCCCCAAAATCATCTCCGATAAACAGAGCTTCTTCATGTAATATATGAGCCTGATTCATGGCATAGGCAAATATCTCCGGATGGGGCTTTGCTTTTCCCACCTCTCCAGAATATACAATCCATTTAAAGTATTGCTTTAACCCTGATCGGTCTATTTTCATGACTTGAGTTTCGGAAAAACCATTTGTAATGATCCCCAAAGGATATCTTTCTGTTAATTCATCTAATAATTCTTTTGCCCCCTCAACTAAAAAAGTCCATGTAGGATATATGGATAAATAAAGCTCATTTAATGTGATAGCTAAATCCCGATCTGCAATATTATAACGCCCCAATAAATCTATAAAACGGTTGATGCGTACTTCTTCATGTTTTAACTCTCCTTTTTTATAGGCGTCCCATACCTTAGCATTGCAGCCATCATAGATTCTGGCAAATGTATCTTGATCATCCGGAATGGGATGAAGTTGTATTAAATATTCATATACCCTTTCTATGGTTCTTCTCTGCGCTTTGTCATGATCCCATAAAGTATTATCCAGGTCAAAGAAAATAGCTTTAATCATCTTGATTCCTCTCAATCCATTGTATTTTTATTAAAAGTATGTAAACGAATTAAAACGAAAGCTATGCATTTCTTGTCGAATCATGTTGACAAATTTATATTAATAATCGTACCATAAATATTATAACGGCTACAACACAATAATAACAGGCGATCTGGAAAACAAGAAGGCAAGACTAACAAGACTTAATTACAAAGGAGGAACTTCAATGAAAAAATTGGTGCATAGGTTGTTTATATTCACTTTCATCATGATGATCTGTCAAACTACCGTCTTTGCGTCATATACCTACTCAAATGAAATGTTTGACGGCAGAAAGTATTATCATACGTATTATCTATATGTAAATAATACTGAAATTACAACACCGGTTATGACAAGGAAAAATCACATTCCATATATACCATTAAAAGCGGTTGTAACTGCAATGGGTGATTCTTGCACTATGTCCAATAATCAAATCATCGTAACAAAAAAGGACAAAACAAAGATCGTAATGAAACCCAATTCTATTTACTTAACTGTAAATGGCAAAATTGAGCAATTCCTTTATAAGCAAGAGGATTGGAATGAGTATGCCAATTACTACCCAATAATTAAAAACAATACTTTTTATGTGCCGTTTACTTATACATTTTCCAGGATCTTCGGTTATGAAGTGCATCAAGAAAGAAAAAACGGGCCGTCTACCTCCAATTCTATCAGTGAAATTATATCCATTTATATCGGGAAGGCACCAGAAAGATTTTATACCCCTTCAGCATATCCTTACGTATACCAATATGAATTGCCGACCCAGTCAACTTGGGGAGATTCAAAGATTAGCCTTCTTCCGGTTAAAGATTTTAGTCAGTTTAATACCAGACATACGACTAAAAATCCTATAAAAGATTTTCTTCACTTTTATGATACTATGCCCAATTTCATATGCAGTCCTCCAAGAGAGTATCCCGGCTTTAGTACTGTACCTTACAAGCAAAGATGGGCTAATTTTGCTGATGAATTAAGAAATGGAACATATAAAGTCGACTACACTCTTTATGGGTATGATGCTTATGGAATATATGATGTAGCGCAAAGCAATATCTATATTAATCAATCTGCCGATCAAGTCACCATAGGTTTGAATGGATTTGCATATAAGACCTGGGGGCAAAGATTAGGAGATGACAAAGTTCTGACTGAAATATATGATTTTAATTCTGCTGCTGCAATTCATTCGATTCTTAGCTATTACATGCCTAATGAAGGAGAAAAATTATTTGACAAACTGAGAAATGATGAGTTTTATTGGGAACAGCCTGTAAAATATGCTAAAGATCAATGTACTGTGACCATCAGGCATACGACCGGACCTACTGTCATTCATATACAATGGGACAAATAATTATTATGTAATAAAATATCCCCTTGAATTGGGTTCAAGGGGATATTTTATTTTAGTCTTGATTAAATAATGCTGTACTCAGATATCTTTCTCCGTAGCTTGGGGAAATCGCTAATACTTTCTTGCCTTTGCCAAGTCTTTTGGCAACTTTTAAAGCAGCAGCAACAGCAGCACCGGAAGAGATTCCTACAAGGATACCTTCTTCTTTTGCCATTCTTCTTGCTGTTTCCAATGCCTCTTCGTCTGCAATCTTTTCAATAGAATCATATATTTTGGTATCCAATACTTGTGGAACAAATCCTGCACCGATTCCCTGAATCAAGTGTGGTCCCTTCTTTTCTCCTGATAATACAGCGGATTTTGCAGGTTCCACTGCTACGATTTCTATATTAGGAATAGCTTCTTTTAATACCTGGCCGCAGCCTGTAATGGTTCCACCGGTTCCTACACCTGATACAAAAGCATCCAAATCCGTACCCATAGCCTCAAGAATTTCTTTTGCAGTCGTTTGGCGGTGAATTTCAGGATTTGCAGGGTTTTCAAATTGCTGTGGCATGAAGTAGCCTTCTTTTTCTACTAATTCCTTAGCTTTATTGATTGCTCCTGTCATTCCTTCTGCACCAGGAGTTAAATAGAGTTCCGCGCCGAATGCTTTTAAAAGTTTTCTTCTTTCCAAACTCATGGTCTCAGGCATGGTTAATACAACCTTATATCCTTTAGCTGCCCCAATCATCGCCAATCCTATTCCAGTATTTCCGCTGGTAGGTTCTACAATTGTGTCACCTGGCTTAATTTTTCCTGCTTTTTCTGCTGCTTCGATCATATTAAGAGCAATTCTGTCTTTTACACTGCTTCCAGGATTATACCATTCCAGTTTCACATAAACATCCGCACTGTCTGCATCTACTAACTTATTTAGTCTTACTATAGGTGTATTTCCTATTAGTTCAGTGATTGAATTATACACTTTACTCATTTCGTTTCCTCCCTTAATTCATATAATTCTTATATGAATTCATGGTTTTTCTTTTGGTTTATTTTACTATATATTTTTTTGATTTGTCAATACTTTCTCCATATTTTATTGAATTTTAATTTCTCATGGTCCTTAAGGCAACCAATACGCAAGCTTCAACAGCATTAATGCCTTTTTCCTTTGCCAAAGCAAGGAGTTCTTCGCTGACAGTTCCAGGCTGAAGCCAAATGTTTTTAATTCCGAGTTCGGCACATTCCTTTACAATTCCCAATCCTATTTTAGGGTTAACAACAAAATCAACCACTTCTGGCTTTTGAGGCAAATCTTTTAAACTTTTGTAGGCTTTGTCGCCGTCAATTTCATCATATTTAGGGCTGATGGGATAAACTGTATATCCTGCTTCTTTTAACGCTTTATAAATCTTATATCCGTATTTTTCCTGATCAGTGGTTGCGCCTACCACTGCCCAGATTTTCTTTTCCATTAATTTTTCAGGTGTCATAGTTATTCCTCCTCATTTATATCTTCAATCGTTAATTGATCATTGATCCATAGTCCATACACATATTTTACTTGCTTAATCTGTGCCTGAGCATTGCTTATTTCAGTAATTTTTTTTATAAACATTTCTTCATCGCCACTTTCTACCAAAACAACAAAGGTGATTTCATCCGTATAAATGGTATCCTGAATAACATTCCCCATTTGCAGAATTTCATACTGTATTTTGCCCAATCGGGAGTAATCTGTCACTACGTTGAAAACACAATACAGAACTTTTTCAACGATTTGAGCTGCCAGGACCCCTTCTTTTGCACATCTTCCATAGGCTCTCACAAGGCCTCCTGTTCCCAGAAGGGTTCCACCGAAATATCTTGTCACTACAATGGCGGTATTCTTCAGATCATCCCCTTTCAATACATTTAAAACCGGCAATCCTGCTGTGCCACTAGGTTCTCCGTCATCACTAAACCTCTGTATCTGGTTTCTTTCACCAACTTGATAAGCAAATACATTATGGGTTGCGTCCCAGTACTTTTTTCTCATTTCTTCTATGAAAGCCTGGGCTTCTTCTTCACTCTTAACTGGTCTAACCGTAGCTATAAATCTTGACTTTTTTTCTATGATTTCTGCTTCAGCAGGCTGTAATATCGTTTTAAATCTCTTCAGCATATCTCTTCTCCTCTAAAACTCTATAGTATGTTTATTATATCATATAATATTAATATTGAGTTTAATAAATTTATATCAGGTTGACATAACACAAGAAGCAAAAAAATTAAAAACACCTTGTTATCTCCAAGGTGTTTCATCTATTAAATCCTCTATCACATAAATCATTGAAACTGGTGTAACTGCGTGGGCTATTAACTTATCAATAATTTCCTTAGCTTTTTCCTTCTCATGGGTAAGGCATTCTATCTGATCAGTCTCGGTATAGATTGTTTCCCCAAAATATGCATACTTTTTAACAATTTCAATTCCGTAAGTCTTAGACAAATTATTCATTTCATTGCGTTGTTTTTCTAAAAGAAAATATTCCAATTGAATCATTTCTCCGTCTGATTTGCGACAATTTCTGGTTCCTTCTAAGAATCTTATCAGCATATAATACCCCCCCATAATAATCTTTGATGAAGCACAGCTGCACTTTCAAGGGTTATTATAGCAAAATATCAGAAAAAAACCAGAATAAAATTTCGCAATATTCAAGCAGATACATAGGATTTCGACATAATGAAATTTAATATTATTTTTTCTCTGTCGAATACCGTTAAACATTAAGAATATACGCGATATTTTTTTGCATTTAAGAGAAAACCTACTATTCAACTATATATTTCTTCAGCTTACGATAAACTTCTTCGTTTACGTTGGCTTCAATGTAAATGCCTTCTTCTCTATATTCCTCCAAATTTTTCTCTCCTTGCCCCCGAATCAGTTGAAGCATCCCCATATCGGAGTAAGGAATTAATGCTTTTAAGGTCTTTCTATTGGCTTTTAGGATCTTTTCTATTTCCTGCAGCACTTCATTCAGACCCTCCGATGTCCTGGCAGAAACTTTAAAAGTCTTTTCTGCCTTTGGATCTAAGGGCAGATGACTCGAAACAATAACATCCATTTTATTGAATAACGTAAGGATTGGCTTCCCCAGGGCATTAAGCTTTTCCAGAGTCTCGTAAACGGTTTTCATATGGGACTCGATGCTTTGACTAGTACCATCCACAACATGGAGAAGAATATCCGCATATTGGGCTTCTTCCAAGGTAGACCTAAAAGCCTTGATCAAATGATGAGGCAGCTTTCTGATAAATCCAACCGTATCCGTAATCAGTACTTCTGATCCTCTGGGAAGTATGATGCTTCTTGTGGTAGGATCAAGGGTAGCAAATAATTTGTCTTCAGCCAATACGTCTGCGTTGGAAAGGGTATTAAGCAAAGTGGACTTCCCTGCATTGGTATATCCCACAATAGCAACGAGCGGAGTTCCTACTTTTTTTCTTCGTGTGCGGATCAATTCACGGTGGGTTTCTATCTCCTCCAATTCCGCTTTCAGTTGGCTGATACGATTTCTTATATGTCTTCTGTCGGTTTCCAGTTTCTTTTCTCCGGGACCTCTTGTACCGATCCCTCCGCCTAATCTGGAAAGGGCAGTTCCTACTCCTGCCAATCTTGAAAGCCGATATCTGAGCTGAGCCAGTTCGACTTGGATCTTTCCTTCTTTGGATTTGGCTCTTTGGGCAAAAATATCCAGGATGAGCATCGTCCTGTCCATAACTTTGCACTCAAGCATTTTTTCTAGATTTCTCATTTGGGCAGGGGAAAGCTCATCATCACAAATAATTCCCGTTGCCCCTGTCTCAATAATCCTGTTTTTAAGTTCTTCAATCTTTCCTTTCCCTAAATAAGCAGAGGGATGAATATTTTCCCTCTTTTGAATAACTCGGTCAAGGGTGACAGCTCCTGCTGTAGAAGCCAATTCTTCCAGTTCATCAATACTTTCTTCTATATTATCATTGTCTTCTGTGTCTACTCCCACAAGAATAACTTTTTCAACAGGTTCTGTGTTTTCATATAATTGTTCGTCCAAAGACAATTCTCCTTTGTAAAAAATTTAGAAAAAGATTAAATTTGGAAAAGCAATTCGCTGTAAGTAGGGATAGGCCACATGTCTGCATCTACCAGCGTTTCAAGATGGTCTGTATCTTCTCTTAACTTTTTCATTGCCATGCAAACCTCATCTCGGTAGTAACATGCCTTTTTATAGGAATCCTCTTCCATGCTGCTTGCCTTATTGGTGACTTCTTCTAAACTGTTTAAGTTGCGTTTAAAAGAAGCTAAAGTTTTAGTTAAGTCTTCCAGTAATTCAACTTGAGCAGTCACATCGAAATCACCAACGTCTTTAATCTTTGCAATAGATTCTGCAACCTGTGTGGAAAACTTGATACATGCAGGCAAAATCTGACGCTTTGCCATAATAACCATAGTTTTTGCTTCAATATTAATGGTATTGATATAGTCTTCCAACAGAATTTCAAATCTGGCACATAGTTCAGTTTTAGAGAATACTTTATGTTTTTCAAATAAACGAATGGCTTTATCTGTTATAAGGGCAGGGATCGCCTCAACTGTAGAGGATATATTGGGAAGTCCTCTTTTGGCTGCTTCTTCGATCCATTCTTTAGAATATCCATTTCCATTAAAAATTACTCGTTTATGTTCCCTGATTGTTCTTCGTAAAAGTTCTCTTACTGCTTTGTCAAAGTCTTCAGCTTTTTCCAGCTCATCAGCCATTTCACACAGTACGTCTGCTACAATAGTATTCGTTACCACATTGGGATCGGATATGGATGCAGAAGAAGGAACCATTCTGAATTCAAATTTATTTCCTGTAAAGGCAAAAGGAGAAGTTCTGTTTCTGTCGGTGGTATCTTTGCGCATCTGAGGCAAAGTAGATACACCGATTTCGAGGATCTCTCTTTCTTTAGAGCATGCATCGCATCCTTGTTCTATTTGCTCCAGTATTTCTGTTAATTGATCTCCCAGGAAAATGGAGATGATTGCCGGCGGCGCTTCATTGGCACCCAATCTATGATCGTTTCCTGCATTGGCAGCAGACACTCTGAGTAAATCCGCATGCACATCAACCGCTTTTATAATTGCAGTTAAAAATAATAAAAATTGAATATTTTCATGGGGTGTACGACCGGGCTTTAACAGATTTTTTCCATCATCCGTTGAAAGAGACCAGTTGTTATGTTTTCCTGAACCGTTTACACCTGCAAAGGGTTTTTCATGAAGAAGGCAGGCCAGCCCGTGCCTGTCGGCAACCTTCTTTAGAGTCTCCATAATGAGCTGATTATGGTCGGCTGCTACGTTGGTAGTATCAAAAATCGGAGCAATTTCGAACTGAGCCGGAGCAACTTCATTATGCTTCGTTTTTGCCGGTACACCCAGCTTCCATAGTTCAATATCCAACTCCTGCATAAATGCTGCAACTCTTTCTTTAATGCTGCCGTAATAATGGTCTTCTTTTTCCTGCCCTTTTGGCGGCATAGCACCAAATAAGGTCCTTCCGGTAAAAATTAAATCTTTTCTTTTTTCATAGAGTTTCTTATCTACTAAAAAGTATTCCTGTTCTGCTCCAACTGTAGTAATCACTTTTTTTGCTGTAGTATTGCCAAACAATCTTAAAATTCTTAGCGCCTGCTTAGAAATAGCTTCCATAGAGCGAAGCAAAGGGGTTTTTTTGTCCAGTGCATCTCCTGTATAAGAGCAAAACGCCGTCGGAATATATAATGTTATGCCATTGGCATCTTCTTTTAAGAAAGCAGGAGATGTGCAATCCCAGGCCGTATAGCCTCTGGCCTCAAAAGTGGCCCGAAGTCCCCCTGAAGGAAAAGATGAAGCATCAGATTCCCCTTTAATCAATTCTTTCCCTGAAAATTCCATAATCACACGGCCATCGGACGTAGGGGAGATAAAGGATTCATGTTTCTCTGCCGTCATTCCAGTCATGGGCTGAAACCAATGGGTATAGTGGGTGGCACCTCTTTCGATAGCCCAATCTTTCATAGCATTGGCCACAACTTCAGCCACCTTAAGATCCAAAGATGCTCCTTCATCAATGGTTTTCTTTAACGCCTTATATGTTTCTTTTGGTAATCTTTCTCTCATAGTGGAATCATTGAATACATTGGAACCAAAATTCTCGGTCAGTGGGTTGCCTTGATATTTCTTATTCACTTTTTTTCCTCCTATAATTTATTTAAAAGAGTCATATTATATAAAAAACGTCCTCAAACTGTCTTGAGAACGCTGTGATTTCAAAGAATGTTGCGACAAAATAACACAAATTACCTTATTTGCAATCTGTGAGTATATTATCACACTAGAAATGTATATGCAATAGTTATATAAAAATTTATAAGCAGTTACAAAACCTGTTTGAACTCAATTCACCCTATGGTATAATTATTTTACATTATAAATCGTTATCCATTTAACCTATTGTGCATCTGCTACATAAATTCTAATGCTCTGTGAAATTTATTAATTCAATAGATATTATAATATGAAAGGACGGATAGTATGGAATATCAGGCATCTAGTACCAGATATGCAACAATGAAATATAATCGCTGTGGAAAAAGCGGGCTTAAGCTTCCTGCCATATCTCTTGGCTTATGGCATAATTTTGGCGGTGTAGACGTATTTGAAAACAGCCGTGCCATTGCCCGCCGTGCATTTGATCTTGGCATTACTCACTTCGACCTTGCCAATAACTACGGTCCTCCTCCGGGCTCTGCAGAAGAGAACTTTGGAAAAATGATGAAGTTGGATTTTAAACCCTACAGAGATGAAATGATCATCTCTACAAAAGCAGGACATTATATGTGGGAAGGACCTTATGGAGAATGGGGCTCCCGAAAACATATACTGGCAAGTCTGGACCAAAGCTTAAAAAGAATGGGCCTTGAGTATGTGGATATTTTCTACTCCCACAGACCCGATCCCGAAACCCCTCTTGAAGAAACAATGGATGCCCTGGCCACCGCAGTAAAACAAGGGAAAGCCCTTTATGTAGGAATTTCCAAATATAAACCAGCGGAAGCAAAGAAAGCATTTAAAATTTTAAGAGACTTAGGCACACCCTGTCTTATTCATCAGCCCTCCTATTCTATGTTTAACCGTTCCATAGAAGAAGAAGGTCTGCTGGATCTTTTGGAAGATGAAGGAGTTGGCTCCATCGTCTTCTCTCCTTTGGCACAAGGCCTTCTAACAGACAGGTATTTAAAAGAAATCCCTGCAGATTCCCGGGCCGCTAAACCATCTATCTTCTTAAAAGAAAGTGACATTACACCAGAAAAATTAAGTAAAATCCGTCAATTGAATGAACTGGCTAAAGAAAGAGGACAATCTTTAGCACAAATGGCTCTTGCCTGGGTGCTTCGAAAAGGACGCGTCACTTCTGCACTGATCGGAGCAAGTAAAGTGAGCCAAATAGAAGATAACGCAGCTGCTTTGAATAATCTGGAATTTAGCGAAGAAGAATTAAATAAAATAGATCAAATTTTAAATTCTTAAGCAAAAAAGAGGCAATTAAGCCTCTTTTTATATTTAAACATAATTCATTTTAAAGATCTTCTGTATGGTCCTCTGTATCAGAAGATGCTTCAAAGTGCTCTTCTTCATGATTTTCATTTTCTTCAGCAGGCCGGTTTTGCTGTTCTCTAAATACTTTTCCCACTTCTTCAACAGTCTTCATAGTGTTTTGAACCATGATCTGCATCATTTTTCTTAATTTTGGCTCTAAGTCTTTTACAGCACTGCCCATCTTTTGTGCCAGTTCTTTGCCCCATTTATCTAAATCTTGAACAAATTCTTCACCTTTATGTTCATTTTGTGATCTGTTGCTATGCACGTCGTCAGAGCCAACAGCTTTTAACATTTCAACAGCTTGCTCCGGTGTAATTTTCCCCTCATCCACCATTTTTAATATCATTTTTGCTTCTTCACTCATAATAATCCTCCTTTTTTTATTTTATATTATACCCTCTATTCTTACATAATAATAAACTCGTTATTATATACGCAAAACTTCTTATTTTGTTTGAGAAAATTAAAACTTCTCTATAGCTTTTCCAAATTTTAAAATACGAATCATCTTTTTTAATCCGGGCAACCTAAATATGTAAGGATTCATTCATAAAGGAGTGCTGATATTTATGTCTAAAGATCTTCATAACCCTAATATATTTCACAATAAAATAGATTTTGAACACGAAACCTCTACCGCCAGTATGCACTTTGAATCCAGCGACCGCCCAACACCAAGAGAAGCAAAATCTCAAAAAGCTCAACTAAATTCCAAACATTCAGTTCCCGGAAAAGGCGACGTAAAAATTCAAATGAAGGAAAAGCAGAGATAAAGCCGCAGTTTATGCGGCTTAAAACATTTTTAATTTATATTTCATTGGATTAAATAATTTTATACTTTAACTCACTTCTATTCTTTTTCATCATACACTAAAGTATAAAGATTTATACGTTCAGTCTTACATTTATAGAATTAATTACCTATTTTTTCAATCTCATCTTCCTATATTTCTACTTTTATAGTATTATGTAATTACATAATATTACTTTAATAGATAATTTATTCATTTAAGTAAATTATATAAATTATCCTCTGCGTTTGAGAATAATCTTATTGAGAAGAGGGGGTAAATATGGGTAAAGATAAAAATTATACGACGGAAGAAATTGAACTTTTAAAGACAGCCTTGGATACTCTCTTAGAACAGCGAAACTACAATTTATTAGATCCCCTTGTACAGCAATTAAGCAGAAAATTAGATGCATTAATTAATAAAGTAATAAAACAGCAAACGATCCCAAACAAAAAAAAATCTGAGGGACAATAAGTTAAATATAAATAGTAAGTCAAATGGCTTACTTTTTTATTTTATTTTTAAACTTGCCTGTTTATTATCTTTAATCGGTTTTTGTCTGCCTTCATGGTCTAAATAATAATTTTTCTTATAAATAAGCTGGGAAATAGGCACAAGTTCATATCCCTGCTGCTTTAATCCCGTAATAATCGTATCCAATACATCCTTTGTGTACTTGGCATTATTATGGAATAGTATAATTGAACCGCTTCCCAGATGCTTGTTGTCTAATACCTGCTTGATCAAGGGATCTGTTCCCAATTCTTTCCAGTCAAGGGAATCTACGTCCCATTGTATTGTGTAATAACCGCATTCTTCCGCCGCCTCAATCACTGTATTATTATATTCTCCAAATGGCGGCCTGAATAAATTCATATCGATGCCTATAAGCTTCTTGACTTCTTCATGAGCTGCCATGATCTCTTTTTTATTTCCTTCTTTTGATAACTGCCCCATATGAGGGTGTTTATTGGAATGATTGCCTATGTCGTGCCCTGCAGCAGCAATTTTCTTAACTTTATCGGGGTATTTTCTCACCCAGTCACCAACTAAAAAGAAAGTTGCTTTAACACCATGTTTATCAAGAATTTGAAGAATTTCATCAGTGTCATCTGCACCCCATGCCGCGTCAAAGCTAATAGAAATCTTCTTGTCATCTCTTTCTACACAATAAATGGGAAGCTTTCTTTGCTGTTTGCTGGAAACATTGTTAAATACTCCTGTAACATAAGGTTTTGATAATCCCATGGAAATAATAACCAAGAGAAATGCACAGAGTATTTTAAAGATCCCTTTTACATGGATAACATATATTTTCATAAGAAATCCCCCCTCTTCATATTTCTATTCAAAGGGCGGATCATATATTCTAAAATCTTATAATAATTGAAGCAAATCTTTCGTTATATTTTTATAAGGCCCATCAGCAATATGATCCAATGCTTCTGAAGCTTTATAAATGAATTTCTCCTTTAAAAGCTTGGTTTCCTCTAAGGCATTGGTTTCTTTTACTAAGGCGATTACTCTGTTAATCTCTTCTTTTTGAATTTGATTCTTTTTACTTAAAAGTTCTTTTAACTCTTTACTGACTGAATGATCTTGCAAAGCAAATAATAAGGGCAGTGTATAAATGCCTTGCTGAATATCATTCCCTATAGGTTTTCCTTCTATCTGCTCCGTTGAAGTATAATCCAGAAGATCGTCTCTGATTTGAAATGCCATTCCGAAAGATCCTGCAAATTTTCCAAGGGCGTTTAAAGTTTTTCTTTTACATTTGCCTTCATAGGCCCCTACCAAAATACTCATTACAAATAGTACTGCAGTTTTTCTGTATATTCTCTTTAAGTAATCCGTTACAGTAACATCAGTATTGTATTTAATTTCATATTGATCAATTTCACCTTCACAAATTGCTTTAACGCCTTGGGCTATTCTGTTCAAATGTTCAAACGAGGTTTTATCTGACAGTATGGTAAAGGCTTTTGTAAAAAGGTAGTCTCCCATATATACAGCCATATCCCGTCCATATTTTGCCTGAACCGTCGTTTTCCCTCTTCTAAGCTGAGAATCATCGATGATGTCGTCATGAACAAGGGTTGCTGTATGCAATAGTTCTATTGCTGCTCCAAGGGGAATAATCTTTTCAGGATCGTATTTTCCGCATTTTGCCCCCAAAATAACAAAAGCCGGTCGTAATCTTTTACCTCCGGCTTCTATCAATTCTAAACTAATCTGCGTTAGAATTTTCTTTCTGGAGGGAACAGCTTTTTTCATATAGTTTTCTACTTTAATTAATTCCTCATGGATTTCAGGATAAGCTTCCCACAAACTCATCTAATTTCTTCCCTTCTTAGTTGTTTCGCCCACTGCGTTTTTTCGAAATGTTGATACAAAAAGTTTGTACAAATTCCTACAAAATATCCTGTGATTACCCCGGATATCAGGAGAATCGGCAGGTAAAAGTATATTCTTAAATCTTGAATAACAAAAGCCGCTACCAGCAATTGTCCAGCATTATGAAAAATTGCTCCGCAAATACTTATGGAGCCCAGACTCAAAGAGTTCTTAAAGTACTTATGCAATAAAATCATGACGATATTGCTAAGAAGTCCTCCAACTATACTAAATAAAAATGCTGAAACACTTCCTCCAAAAACAGAACCCATGACGGTTCTTAAAACAACGATCATCAATGCTTCTTTCCATCCTAAAAGCAATAATGCAAACAGAGAGATGATATTTGCCAGTCCCAGCTTTACTCCTGGAAAGAGAACCGGAATCTGCCCTTCTATAATATAAATGATTAGCGCAATCCCAACCAACAATGACAAAAATACCAATCGTTTTGTTTTTTCCATGATAACCACCATTCTATCTGTCTAGGGCGTATTTGACTACATCTGTTCCTTAGCCATTACAATCAATATGCTACCTGATCGATCTTGTCGCTTGCTCCTTCAATATGAATAGATACTTTATGAGGAAGACATACAGCTATATCTCCTGGTTCCGATAGCCATCCTGAATGAACACAAACCAGGTCAGGGCAGTCGGCATCAATAAATGAAATTCTTCCTTTTTCCACCCGAATGGTATTAAAGCCTCCGTTATCGTCTTCTACTGTCCATTCTCTCGGTTCTTCCACTGAATTTAAATTAATCACTTCAATGACCTTTTGATCTTGTACGATTTTGGCATTGAGCGGCTTTCCTTGATTAAAATATTTATATATCGCTACAGTTAAAGAACTGATGATCATCAAAGCCAGTATACCCAGTCCAACGATTTTATCCCCTTTTTTCATTGTATTCTCCTCACTGCTTTTCTAATTTGCCAGTATAAACTCTTCATTTTCCAATTTAAATCTGTCTTTTAATCCCGAAGTAACGTATATTTTTTTATCTTCTGTAATAATGGCTGCTTCCACATGCTCCAAACTTTCTATTAACTCCATACCTTTTTCTAATCCTAAAACATAAACGCTGGTAGACAGAGCATCTGCATCAATAGAACTATTGGTTACAATTGTACTGCTTATGATTCCAGCTTCTGCGGGATAGCCTGTTTTAGGATCGATGATATGATGGTATCTTTTCCCATCTTCTATGAAATATCTTTCATAGTTACCCGAGGTTACAACAGTTTCATCCTTTACTTCTATAACCGCAATATGTTTCCCTCTTTCTTCAAAAGGATTCTGAACCCCTATACGCCAGGAAGACCCATCCGGCTTGCTTCCCAAAGTAACCACATTTCCTCCTAAATTCACAAAAGCAGTTGGAATGCCATGATCCTTTAATATCTTTTTAACTTCATCCCCTGCATAGCCTTTAGCGATTGCCCCTAAATCAATAGCTTGTCCTTTTTTGCTAAGCTTTACTTCTTTTGAATTGTCATCCAATATTACATCATTATAATCCACCAAATCAAGTAAAGGCTCTATTTCTTCCTTTTTTGGCACTCTGGCATTCTCTGTCCCAATCCCCCATAATTTTATAATAGGTTCAATGGTCAGATCAAAGGCCCCACCTGATAATTCACTATACTTCTTAGCTTTCTCAATAACATAAAATGTATCTGGACTTATCTTAACGGAATTTACACCGGAATACTCATTAATTTGATTAACCTCACTGTTTTCTATGTTAACACTCATTTTATTTTCTATTTCCTGAATTCTTTTAACCGATTCTTCTATGGCCTTTTGGGCCTTATCTTCATCTGCATCATAGATCTGTATTTGAATAACTGTGCCAAGGGCATAGATTTCATCTTTAATAACTGTATTCGTTCCTTTATTGCTTGTACAACCTGACAGAACACTTATAACTACAATTATAAGAAACCAATATATATTTTTCTTCATTCATTCACCAACTTATATTTTAATCTTAACTTGCTTATTATATATTATATCGCTTAAAAATAATAAATAAATGTCGAATTCCTGGTTTTCAAAAAAGCATTAAAACAATTCCCCAAGAAAAATCTCGGGGAATTGAAAAATAATTTATTATTTTGCAGCTTCTAAAGCCTTTTTAGCCAGTGCTCTAAAGTTTTCGGAACCATGTGTTGCACCAGTGATCGTATCCACTGCGTCTGCATCTTGTTTTTCAACAAGAGCCGCTTCCAGTTGTGGGAAATAATCTGCTGGTCCAATGTTTACTTTTGCTTTCATGTTGTTGTTATATGCTTCATCAGCTTCTTTTGATGCACCATCTTCGGTAACTTCATCATAATCCACCGCAACGATTTTACCATCTTTTACTTCGATGGAGATTGTTGGTTTCCAGCCACGTTCGTCATATTCACCTTCTGCTGTATAAGTACCGTCTTTTAATCCGCCAGCTGTTGTATCTGCCGCAACTGGTCCTGCTGCCAAAGCTTTCTTAACGATTTCTTTAAAGTGATTGGATCCGCTGGTTGCACCAGTGATCGTATCCACCGCATCTACATCTTGCTTTTCAACAAGAGCTGCCTCTAATTGTGGGAAAAAGTCTGCTGGTCCAATGTTTACCTTTGCTCTCATATTATTGTTGTACTCTTCATCAGCTTGTTTTGATGCACCATCTTCGGTAACTTCATCATAATCTGCTGCAACGATCTTACCATCTTTTACTTCAAGTGTAACAACTGGTTTCCAGCCGCGTTCATCATACTCGCCTTCTGCTTTGTATGTACCATCGGCTAGAACTGCTTCACCAGCATTATTTCCTTCATTTTTTGTTGTTTCTGCAGGTTGCTCTGTTTTTGTTTGTGTTGTGTCAGCAGGTTGAGAAGCTTCTTCTTTCTTTCCTCCGCATCCTGTTAATGCACTAAATGACAACCCTAATGCCAACGCTAAAGCTATAACTTTTTTCATTATAGCGCCCTCCTCATGTAATTATTGTAATTATTTGTAACTAATAATTATTGTTACTATCCTATTGTATTATTACGACATTTTTTTGTCAAAGTTAACATAATTAATTTTTCAATGCTGAAGTTTAATTATCTCACTTATCCTTAGTAATCCTCTCGAATTCATTGGTTTTTAAATTATACATTTTAATTTTATTCTGATATAATTATTATGAGTTAATGTGCTTTTAGTTGTTAATAATATGTCTTATAAGGAGGATGATTTTATGAGTAAAAAAGTAGTAATACTTGGTGCAGGCTATGGCGGAATACAAGCAGCCCTTACCTTGCATAAAAAGAAGAAGAAGTCCGATGATATCGAAATTTATATTATAGATAAAAATCCATATCACACGCTTCTTACCGAACTCCATGAAATTGCAGGCAATCGTATTGAAGAAGACGGGGTATTGGTTCATCTAAGAGATATTTTTCAATATACAGATGTCCATGTAGTTCAGGATTATATTCATGATGTCGACTTTGAAAATCAAATATTAAAATCAGAAAATAATTCCTATCCCTATGACTATCTGATCATGGGCATAGGAAGTGAACCTAACTTCTATGGCATAGAAGGCATGAAAGAACATAGTTTTACTCTATGGTCCCATAAAGATTCTTTAGTCATTAAAGAACATATTTTAAAGATGTTCCAGAAAGCTTCTTCAGAAAAAGATCCTGCAAAAAGGAAAGCTTATCTTACTTTCGCAGTAGGCGGCGGCGGCTTTACCGGAACTGAAATGATTGGAGAACTGGCTTTTTGGGTAAATGACCTGTCAGAGCAGTATAATGTCAACAGGAATGAAGTCCGACTGATTCTGATCGAGGCACTGCCTAAAATCCTTCCTATTCTGGATGATTCTTTGATTGAAAAAGCCGTAAAATATCTTAAAAATAAATTAAAAGTAGAAATCCTTACAGAATCCAGAATCACAAAAGTGAATGAAACATCGTTTGTATTAAACGATAAAGACGTCATCGAATCTCATACACTGATCTGGACCGGCGGGGTACAGGCAAACCGTTGCTTCACCGAACTGAAACTGGAAAAAGGAAGAGGCGAAAGAGTCTGTGTAGATGAATATACAAGAACTCCTTATAAGAACGTATTTGCAGTGGGCGATTATGCCTTATTTATGACCAAGGACAATAAACCCCTGCCTGCTCTGGTTGAAGCTGCCCTGTCAACAGGAACCATTGCAGCGAAAAACATATTGAATCTTATTCGCAATAAAGAGCTGGAAAAAGGCGATCCAAAGCTTCACGGAGTAATGGTTTCCCTGGGTAAAAATTATGGCGTTGCTGATTTAATGGGCATTAAACTCTCCGGATTCCCTGCAATATTAATGAAGCATATGGTAAATATCCATTATCTTTTTGGTATTGGCGGATTTGAACTGATCGTAAAATACTTGCAGCACGAACTCTGGGGTGTAAGACATAAAAAAGGTTTAATTCACAGTCATTTAGAAAGATTAACTCCGACCTTCTGGTTGGTTCTGTTAAGATTATATCTTGGATATATGTGGCTTATGTCAGGTCTTGAAAAAGTCGATGGCGGCTGGCTAATGAACAATATGATTGCCGGAAGCAATGCAGATGCAACTACAGGTGCTTCCATCATGCAATTGGTTTCTGATCATACCCCCGGCTGGTATGCATGGTTTGTGGATACGATCATTGTTCCTAACTCCTTGTTCTTCCAAAAAATAATTGTTCTTACAGAGTTAGGCCTTGGATTAGCGTTTATTACCGGTACTTTTACATTTATCGCAGCGATTGTATCCATTGGTATGAACATCAACTTCCTGCTTTCTACAGGACTTAATGATTTATGGTTCCTGATGTCTTCCGTTGCAATGCTGGGCGGAGCAGGAAGAGCCTTTGGTGTAGACCATTATCTTATCCCTTACCTTATGAGACAATGGAGATATTTCGTAAACAATAAAAAGATCAAAATTAATCTCTGGAAATAATAAAATATAAATTATATAATAGGGGCGAATATATTCGTCCCTATTATATTATAGATATTGTAAAAGGAGAACTTTTATGCAGAATATTAAGCTGATGATTGCCTATGACGGCAGCCGTTATTACGGCTGGCAAAGGTTGGGAAATACTGACCAAACCATTCAGGGTAAAATCGAAAACGTACTTTCAAAAATGTTAAATGAAAATATTGAATTAATCGGTTCTGGAAGGACCGATGGGGGTGTCCATGCCCGAGGACAAGTTGCCAATTTTAAAACCCATACCAATGTTACCCCTCAGGATATTATTCAATATTGCCATCAATATCTTCCCAGTGATATTACAGTATATGATGCCCAAGTGGTTGATGATCATTTTCATGCCAGATACCATGCCAAAGGCAAACAATACATATACCAAATCGATAATGGCATGATTCATGATGTATTTGAAAGAAAGTACCGTTATCACATTCCGCAACCTTTAGACATTAATCAAATGAAGAAAGCCTCCTCATATCTTATCGGGGAGCATGACTTTAGAAGTTTTACCAATCTGAAATCCAAAAAGAAATCCACCGTCAGGACAATCTCAAAAATAGATTTTATCCAGAGAAATACATTCCTTGATATTTCTTTTGAAGGAAACGGCTTTCTATATAATATGGTAAGAATTATAACCGGAACCCTTATAGAAGTGGGGCTTGGCAAAATGCTTCCGGAAGATGTTAAAACCATTTTAGATAAAAAAGAAAGACCCCTTGCCGGTCCGAATATTCCTCCCCATGGACTTTTCCTCCAAAAAGTAATCTATTAGATTTCTGTCTTGTTTTTTTCTTTCTTTGAAGCTATCATTATTAATAAAGAAATAAGGATTGGGGTATTGTATGATTACATTAGACATAATAGACGTAAAAAAAACGATGGGCATGCTTCTTAAAGGTTCTTTATTTGATCCATTTGAAGTAAGAACTGTGGAAATTCATACCTTTACCAAATTCCATATTGATGGGATTCTGAACAAATCTTTTTTTTATACCGATGAAAGGGAAATATATCATAACCGCAATTATGTTTTGTGGGAAGAAATTAAACCTTATGTTTACAATATCATAAAAGGGGAAAAGACACCTACATACTTTAAAATTGTTTTATCTGCCAATGATGATATACTTCTGAAGTTTTCCAAGGATGTCTCCGCACTATTTATTAATTTGATCTATGCTCAGGAAAAACTGACCTGTACCACCGGTGTCGCGTTAAAAAACTTTGTTCTGGATAAATCAGATGAATTCGAGTGGGATGAATACATCCGCTCTTTCTTTAAAAATGCTCATATTCTGGCAGAATAGAAAAAGTAAGAGCCTCTGCTCTTACTTTAATGTTTAATGATTTGAAATAAAAAAGTCCACGATATTTTCAAGAGAAATCATTCCGATAACCCTTCCGTTTTCCACGACAGGCATTCCAATGATATTATGCTTTCTAAGCCTTCTGGCCGCTTCTTCCACTGTTTCCTCCGGCATCACTGTGACCACATCTTTGCTCATTGCCCATTCTACGGGACAAGTTTCATAATGCCCTGTTACACTTAAAAATCTATATATATCAGCCTTGACAATTATTCCAACTAACTGCTTTTCTTCATTGACAACCGGCAACCCATTAAGATGCTTGCTTTCCATGATAGATAAAGTTTTTTCCAGGGTATCCTGAGGCATTACCATATGAACTTCAGCATTCATAATGTCTTTAATGGTCATTTTTATCCCCCTTTGGATCATAATTAATCATATATATTATACCATATAAAACAGATAAATGAATCAAATATATGGCAAAATTTTTTATTAGCACTCATCTGTATTGAGTGCTGATTTTGTCTTGACATTTGTATTTTTTGTGATATATCATTATGTAGGAAAATAAAAGAAGGGAGAGAAACATATGTCTCGTGAAACAGGCAGTCTTTCAATACATAGCGAGAATATTTTTCCGATTATAAAAAAATGGTTATATTCCGATCATGATATCTTTATTCGAGAATTGATTTCCAATGGATCCGATGCGATTTTAAAATTAAAAAAATTAGTTGCCATGGGAGAAGCTTCTGTCCCTGAAAATACACACTATAAAATAGAAGTCATATTGGATGAAAAAAATAAAATCATTAAGGTTTGGGATAACGGAATTGGTATGACTGGAGAAGAAGTGAAAAAATATATTAACCAGATTGCCTTCTCCGGTGCAGAAGATTTCTTACAAAAATATAAAGACAAGATGGATAAAGATCAAATCATAGGGCATTTTGGACTTGGTTTTTATTCTGCATTTATGGTAGCTGAAAAAGTCCAGATCGATACCCTTTCCTATCAGGAAAATGCCACCCCAGTCCGCTGGATTTGTACCGGAGGAACAGAATATGAGATGGAAGACTCTGATCGCAACGAACGGGGAACAACCATCACCCTTTATATTGGCGAAGAAGGAAAAGAATTCTTAAACGAGTACAAGCTTCGCCAAACTATAGAAAAATACTGTGGATTTATGCCGGTAGAGATTTATCTTGAAAGCGTCAAAGAAGAAGATAAAGAAGCTAAAGATAAAGAAAAAGAAGAACCAAAACCCATCAATGATCCCCATCCTCTGTGGATGAAACATCCTAATGATTGTACCGAAGAAGAATATAAAGCATTTTACAGAAAAGTATTTATGGATTTTAACGATCCGTTGTTCTGGATTCATCTGAATATGGATTATCCTTTCAATCTTAAAGGTATCCTGTATTTCCCGAAACTAAGAAGTGAATTTGAAACCATAGAAGGTAAAATCAAACTATATAATAACCAGGTATTTGTAGCAGATAATATCAAAGAAGTCATTCCTGAATTCCTTCTGCTGCTTAAGGGAACTTTGGATTGTCCTGACTTGCCTCTTAACGTATCCAGAAGCTTCTTGCAAAATGACGGCTATGTAACAAAAATCTCAAACTACATTACAAAGAAAGTCGCTGATAAGCTTGTATCCCTTTTCAAGAATCAAAAAGAAGATTTCATCAAATACTGGGATGATATCCATCCGTTTATAAAATACGGGGCAATGAGGGAGCCCAAATTCTATGAAAAAGTAAAAGATATTATCATCTATAAAACCACCAATGGCGATTATGTGACCCTAAAAGAATACTTAGAAAGAAATGAATCAAAACATAAAAATAAAGTCTTTTATGTAACCGATGAACGTCAGCAAGCCCAATACATCAAATTATTTAAAGACAATGATATGGAAGCCGTTATTTTGAATTCCACCATAGACAATCCATTCATCTCCCATATCGAAATGCATGAGAGCGGTGTTTCCTTTAACCGAATCGATGCAGATATATCCGAACATCTTAAAGCAAAAGATGAAAAGAAAGATGAAGCTGAAAATAAAGCCATTCAAGAAAAACTTGAAAAAATCTTTAAAGACAACTTGAATAATCAGGACTTAAAAGTTCAGGTGGAAAACTTGAAATCCGAAAATATTTCTGCTATGATACTTCTTTCTGAGCATTCCAGAAGAATGGAAGAAATGACTAAAATGTTCGGCGGAATGAATATACCGAATATGTTCCAGAAAGAACAAACCCTTGTGCTCAATAAAAACAATAAATTGATTCAGACCATAGCTGAAAAAGCAGATGCACAGGAACACAAGGAACTTATTCAAATGCTCTGTGAGCAGATATATGATTTGGCTATGTTAAGCCATCAGCCCTTAGAATCCGAAGCGATGAATAAGTTTATCGACAGAAGCAACTTATTATTAGCTAAGGTTGCCCAATTCTAAAGTTTAAAGCCGTCCCCCCCCCCCCGGACGGCTTTTTTATTTAATAGAACACAGCTTTGCCTATACTAAACAGGTAGAGAGATTTTTCTTTTACTCTTTTTCCTGTAAGTTCTTCAATGGCTCTTGCATATAGATTAATCTGTACTTCGTACTTTTTCATCAATTGGTCAATCTCCCTCTCGGGATTTTCTTTGTCAAAGATGGCATCTGTCTTATAGTCAACCAGGACAATTCCGTCTTCTTCTTCAAAATAGCAGTCAATGATCCCTCTGACAAACACTTCTTCATCACATTGGATTTCTTTATAGATTTCCCTGGCATTAAGAGACAGAACAAACGAAACTTCTTTCCTGACTTTCAGTGCTGCTCTCATCCTCCCAGCCAACTGGGATCTTGAAAAATGAAGTAGATCTTTAATAAAAATCGCTTTCCTTTCTTCTTCAGACAATAACCCTTTTAGCTCCATCTTAAGCAACTGATGCTCTATATCCGTATAATCCTTAGCTTCATCCAAATTCAAATGTTTCATAACAAAATGCATTAAAATACCTTTTTCTGTGGCATTTAGTCCCTTTGATTCTTCAATGAAATGTGGACGGGAAAGCCCAGTTTCTTTGAAAAGGGATGTACTCTGTTCTTCCAGCATGTCTTTTTCATGCTGTTTTTTAAGTTCTGACACGGATACCATAACCGATAATGCAGTGGAGGATTCATAAGGATACTTCCAGGACAGTCTGTTAAATATCTCTTCTCTATGGGGACTGTAGGCTATGCTGGTATCCCAGTTTAAAAGTTCTTCTAATATACGCTCTTTTTCTTTAGCCTTATTTTCATCCCGCAACGTAATATCCTCTTTCGTCCAGCTATAAATCCTCCACAGGGAAGGATCTTCATAGAAAACTTCTTCCGGCGCCTTAAGACAGCCAGCCCAGTTTCTTATAGTTTCTGCGTCTCTGTGTCTTACCAGACTTAAACCAATCCACTCCAAATAGGTCTTGGCTTTTGTAAGGATGTAGGGTGAAAGAGCCTCTTTTTTTGCAGATACCTGTCTTGCCCATTTTCTGGCCTGGGCTTCTATATTCTTTATGGTTCCTGTTAAAATGAGTTTTTCTTTGGCTCTTGTGAGAGCAACATAGAGGATCCTCATTTCTTCTGAAAGAGTTTCTACCATAATTTTTGATTTAACCGCCAGTTTCGGTGCCGTTTCATAGACAATTCTTCTTTCATAATCAATGTAATCAGGACCTAAGCCTAAATCCTGATGAAGCAATACAGACTGATGTAAATCCTGTAGATTAAACTGCTTGCCTAAACCGGATACAAAAACCACAGGGAATTCCAATCCTTTGCTTTTGTGTATACTCATAATACGAACGATGTTTTCATTTTCGCCTACAATTTTAGCAGCTCCCATATCCCCTTGCTTTCGCTGCATTCTTTCTATGAATCGAATAAAATTAAACAGTCCCTTGAAACTGGTAGACTCATAGCTTGCTGCCCGATCCCTTAAGATTCTCAGGTTTGCCTGTCTTTGGGCACCTCCCGGCATAGCGCCTAAATAGTTATAGTAGTTGGTTTCGGTATATAGCATCCAAAGCAGCTCATCAATGGAAATATGAGCAGCTTCACTTCTCCATCTTTTAAGCTTTTCAAGGAAATCTCTTGTCTTTCTTGTTAATTGGGTTTCTTCCAGGCTGCTGTCAATATATTTTAGCAGAGATTCGTAAAAATCTCCCTGAGAAAAGGCTGTCCGAATCTCCACCAACTCATCGGCATTTAAAGCAACAATGGGAGAACGCAGTACTGTGATCAGCGGAATATCCTGTCGTGGATTGTCTATGATTTGCAGCAGGCTTAAGATGGTTTTTACTTCCACCGCATCAAAATATCCCGATGAAACATCTGCATAAGCCGGTATCCCGCCCTTTGATAATTCTTCCATAAATATATTGGACCACTGGGAAGTAGTGCGAAGAAGAATGACTATATCCCGGTATTCTACTCTTCTATAGTCTCCAAGCTTTTTATCGTATACAAAGAATGATTCTTCATCGCTTAAGAGCTGCTGGATTCTTTGGGTGACGATTTTGGCTTCCAGTTCGATATTTGTAAGTTCCTCAAGTTCTTCTCCAACTTGTTTTTCTTCCCCACGCGCTTCTTCTGACCCGTCGTTTGCGCTTTCTGATTCGATCATATGTATCTCGATAGGGCCTCCCATATTGAGATGCTCTGCCTCGGGATAATTGGCCCCGGGATTTAAAGCCGCTTTCTCATCATATTCGATTTCCCCCAGAGTTGGGGTCATAAGCTGTCTGAAAATGAAATTCACTCCATGAAGGATATTTTCTCGGCTTCTAAAATTCTGAAACAAATCGATTCTTTGCGCTTTGCCTTCTCCCTGATCTGAAAAGGAGTTATATTTCTCAATGAATAAATCTGGTTTTGCCAGACGGAAGCGATAAATACTCTGCTTTACGTCCCCTACCATAAAACGATTGGGATAAGCCGTATCTTTTTTAGAAATAACTCCAAGGATCGTTTCCTGCACCAGATTGCTGTCCTGGTATTCGTCAATTAAAATTTCTTTGTATTTTTCTCTTAAATCAAGAGCTGTCAGAGAAGGTACAATATTTTGCGGAGTGCTTTTTTCATCCAAAAGAATCTTCAGGCAATAATGTTCTATATCATTAAAATCAATAACACCCATTTCTTTTTTGGCAGACTGGAAGCGGTCTGAAAATTCATGGATAACCCTTTCCAAGGCTTTCAGAATGGGGAAAACTTTATGTACATCTTCCATCATAGCTTCCGGAGATTTAAAGAATATCTTTTCCTGAAAACCTTTTTGAACTCCCTCTTTGACAATTTTTCTGAGGTTATTTACTTCCTCTTTTAAGTTGGGATCGGTGTTTTTCCCACATCTTCCTAAGGTTGAAAAAGTAATTTGCTGAATATATGAGTACAAATCCCCTATACTTCCTTCACTCAGTGCAATAATTTTTTTGAGGATTCGAATATCGTCTTCTATGGCCTCTATATATTTCTCTGGCCCGTTGGGTTCATAACAAAGAGATAAGGCATAATCAGCGATTTCAAGCAGGCCTTGTGCTTCTGTTCTGATCTGCCCCTTGATCATGTCTGCCCAAAGGGTTGCGTCAAAATCTTCATTTCTCTCGGGATTAAAAATATCCACTTGCTCTTTGAGCCACTCTTTGGGCCAAGGGTTGCTTTGAATAAAATCATAAATCCTAAGGATCATATCCTGAAGATTGGAATCTTCCTTTTTCCCTCCGTAGCTTTCTACCAAAGCATGGAACCCTTCATCTTCCCTTTCATAAAACTCTTCAAAAAGTGCTTCGATCAAATCATTTTTTAAAAGCAGCATTTCTGCTTCATCCGCAATTCTAAATGAAGGGTCTAAGTCCAGTAGATGAAAGTGATTCCTGATAACGTCCAAACAAAAGGAATGGATGGTAGAGATAGATGCCCTGTTAAGAAGCGTCAATTGCTTTTGAAGATGTGTGTTCCTGGGCTCTTCTTCTAACTTCCTGGAAATAGCTTCTCCCAGTCGCTCTCTCATCTCCGCTGCCGCAGCATTGGTAAAGGTCACAACCAAAAGAGCATCTACATCTATTGGGTTGCTGGTGTTCGTAATCATCTTTACAATGCGTTCTACCAATACAGCCGTTTTCCCTGAACCTGCTGCTGCAGCAACCAGTAAATCGCATCCCCGGGTATCAATTGCCGCCTGCTGTTCATTTGTCCACTGCACTATCTAATGCCCTCCCATAATTCTTTGAGTTCTTTAATAATCTGTTCCATGTTTTTTCCCATGCATCGGATCATGGCATCCGCATACTTTTCATACAGGGGGACTCTTTCATCGTATACCTGAAGGAGACTTTGCCCTTTCTGCATGACAATCCCCCTTGTAGTAATATCGCGAATTCTTTTTTCTATTTCTTTATAAGGTAATTGAAGATATACAACAAAACCATTTTCTTTTAAGTGTCTCATCCCATCAGATTCCAAAACAACGCTGCCGCCTGTAGAAATAACACTGCCCCAAACATCCAAATCCAATATGACTTGCTCTTCTATGGAAAGAAATTCTTCTATCCCATCCTCCTCAATAATCTCCTGCAACAGCCTGTTTTGCTTTTGCTGGATGAGAATATCCGTATCTATAAAAGGCATCTTTAATGTTTTTGCCAGAACAACTCCTATGGTGCTTTTTCCTGCTCCCGGCATTCCTATTAAAACAATATTTTTCATACTAAATCCTCCAGATTTTCATCTTAATCATCTAATCCTTGACAAATTTGACGCAAGGTCTCTGCACATTTTTTTAATTCTTCTTCACTCTCAAAACTTGCCTGGGCCTGCGTTGCACTGCCTCCGCCTCTGGCATTGAAATCCTTCATCACATCTTTTAAGAGTTTTCCACAGTGAAGCACCAAATCTGTATTATGGGACAATAGTAATTTTTTCTCCTTTAAAGATACTCCTATAAAAACATACCCTCCCATTTGAGCAACTTGCTTGGCAATAAAGATTATCTCATTCAGAGTTTTGTTGCTATAAGATCCGTATACAACCGATTTTTTTGCATCTTTAACCAATTTTTGCGCTTCGCAAAAAGATAATTCCTGATGAAGTTCTTTTACCTGCACTTCCGTCTTCTTGACATCTTCCATGTATTTTTCTATTTTCCCCAAAAGCGTAATGTCATTGGCTGAAAACTTCTCGTACAGAAATGAGATGATCTCATGTTTTTTTCTGTAGTCTTCCAGGGCCTTTCTTCCACATTGGAAATAAATTCTGGTCATTCCTTTAGACTTTTCCGTTTTTAAAATCTTAAGAAGTCCCACTTCCCCTGTCGAAGTCACATGGGTGCCGCAGCAGGGGCAAAAATCCACCCCTTCGATTTCAACGATTCTTATATCCTCATCTACTTTAGGCTGCTTTCTAAGGGGCAGAAGCTTGGCACCTTCTAAATCTTTCATGTAGGTTTTTACTGGAATATTCTTATAAATAACCTCATTGACTGCATCTTCTACCTCTTTAACCATGGCAGGAGTAACTTCTGGAAGACTGATATCTATGGATACATAATCCTCTCCCATATGAAAAGCATTACTAACCCCCCCATACAGTCGATAAAAGGTTGCCGCCAGAATATGCTCTCCTGTGTGCTGCTGCATATGTTCAAAGCGGCGTTTAAAATGTATTTGGCAATCTACCTTGCTGTTGTCAGGAACTTTAGGTACTGCATGAAAAATCATATCGTCTTTTTCAAATACATCTATTACTTCTATTCCATCAATGGTCCCTCTGTCAAAAGGTTGTCCTCCTCCTTCCGGATAAAAATAGGTTCGATCAAGAACCAACAGAAATTGATCCTTTTGTGGTATAACCGCTTTAATCTCTGTCGTCCAGTGGGTTAAATACGGATTTTCATAATAGCCTTTTTCTGTCATACGTATACCTCTTTTCCATATCTTTTGTGGTCTACTCATCTTGTTTTAATTTCTGCCAAATTTCTTCCTTTTTCAGATTCCTTAAAATCCTGTACTGGTTATCTTCCAGGAGTGTATCAAATTGGCAGACAGACTTATACAAGCAATAATTACATGCGGTTTTCGGGCCGTTTTTATAAGGACTGACTTTTACATTCCCTTTTAAGATTTCTTCTCCAATTTCCGTCACAATATTGCGCACAAATTTCCTTAAGGCATCGAATTCTTCCTGAGTAGCAGTGGATGAACGCTTATCAAATCCATCTTTCGTCAATGTAACCGGAAGAATATCGGAATATTTTTCTAAAGTATTGTCCATTTTTTTAACTATATCTAAGTCCTCCAATACCATACCGGATAGTTTTAAATCCTTTAAAAGCAGCTTTTCCAGTTCTTCTTCCGACATTTCCTTCGCTGAACGAATGAGCGGATCATCAATTCTAAAATAAAAAACTCCTGCCGGAAGTAATTTCTTATGAAGCACTTTTTCTCCGTTTTCCAAAAAAGCATCGAGATAAAGGAGAAGCTGTAGCTGAATACCATAAAAAATATCTGCCAGATTGAAGGTTCGATTACCCGACTTATAATCGATAATCTTTATGTAAGCTTTATTATTCTCATCAAGTATATCCACTCTGTCGATTCTTCCTGTCAGTATAATTTTTTCACCGGTTTTTAGCTCAACCACTATGGGAGGAAGTTTATACTGTTCCCCAAAGCCCACTTCAAAGCCTAAGGGTTCAAACTCTCCTCTTTTGATATGTTCTGTAAGAGCCCAGACGGCTCTTTTTGTAATTCTTTTTAATCGAAACAGTAAATATTTATTTCTTGCGGAACTGAGCAAAATTTCATTGCCCAATTTGGGAGCTACTTCATTCATGGTTTCCTCTACTAAAACATCGCTTGTATCCTTGTCCAGTTCCTTCCATGGAATTCCTCTTGTGTAAAGCTTCTTTGAAAAAATGTCCAAAGCGCTGTGGAATAGCCTGCCCAAATCCGGCGTCTGAAGCTGATACATTTTTCTTTCCTTTGCCTTTAAACCATATTCTACAAAATATCCAAAAGGACAGGCAGCAAATTTCTCTAGCCTGGAGACACTGGTATAGATTCTATCACCGTACAACATCTTTATACTTTTGCTTGCCAGATAATTTTCCTGGTTGGTATGAAAGAGACCTTTTACAGTGATTTTCGCCTTATCTTTCCAGTCTTCCTGAGACAAATACCAGCTGTATACATCCTTCCATGTATCACAAAGTTCACCCTTTTCAATGATATCCCTTAATTCCAGACCTAGATAATGAAATGTAGGTACAGGAGCCAAAATACTTCCTTCTTTTGAATTTTGCAAATCGCTGATTTCCTGAATAAGAGGAAAAATCTTCTTGATTCTTGAAATAATGACCGAAGGCCTTAAGGCTTTTCCCTCTTCGTCTCCCATGGAAAAACTCAGCTGCAGATACTCTTCCGGCTTTGTTAATCCTGAGTAGATAAGAAACTGTTCCTCGAAGGCTCTTCTTCTGCCGTCAGGAGCCAACTCCAATCCCATCTGGCTCATTTCTCCTCTTTCTTCATCGGAGAATATCCCCAGTGCTTCGGTGGCTGCAGGCAAAACGCCGTCATTGACGCCAATGACAAATAATGCCTTGATATAGGGAAGTCTTGATCTTTCCAAATCTGCAACCACTACTTGATCGAGCGCAGGGGGCACAAGACCCATTTTGCATTGTTCAAGTCCTGCATCCAGAATCTTTGCATATTCTTTGATTGTTACTTCTTCGTCTCCTAATATTTCAACCATTTTATCAAATAATTCTACAATCATATCCCAGATTTGCATATTTTGCTTGGCTAAAATCAACTGATTATTCTCCATAAAATGATTGATAAATTCCAGAAGACGGTCTTTTACTCCCAGATCTTCCAACAATTCATACAGAGCTGTCGTGATCTTACGAATTGTGTGTTTTTGACTACTTTTTAACTTTTCATGGAATATTAAAAGGGGGCTTGCCACTTGCTTTCTTGTTGTATTGATCCTTCCAAGGAGGCTTTCTTCATATTCCTTTTGGACCCCATCGTCCAAATCGTCTAAAGTTTTCTTGGTCCAGTCCTCTTTTGTCCATTTGGTGGCACCTCTTATGCCATAGGCTAAAACATAATTTTCTAAGATATCAACCTCTTCTTCGTCAATCCCTGTGAATCGGGTTTTAAGATATCTGAACATGCTTTCATAGGACCAGTTATTGATGATGATTTCCAGAGATGCCCGTATCAGTTCAATCAGTGGATGGGACAATATATCCTGCTTTATATCAATAAAGTAAGGGATATTATACTCTTTGAAAATGCCTTCTATGATCTTTTGATATTTGGAAATACCACCTGTAACCACAGCAATGTCCCTATATCTATACCCCTTGTTTTGAACCAATTCTAAGATATCTTTTGCTGTTTGATCTATTTCACTGTAGGGGTTGGCGGCAATGAATAGTTTTATATGCTCTGTTTCTTTTTTATAAGCCATGCAGGGATAATTAAAATATTCTTTTTCTAAGTGAATGAGCTCTTCATTTTTACTGTAAGTGGTATTGGCATTGAATAGTTTTACAGGTTCTTCGACTTTAACATTGTATAAAGCTGTAATCTTATTCAACTTATCGAAAGTTTTTCTGCTTTCACAGAAAGGATCCCCTTCATCACAGGGTGAAAATAAATCCACTCCGGGGTCCAGGGTAAGAGAAATATTAACAATTTTCGCCTTCTTTAGCAGCTGATAGATAATTCTGTACTGCTGGGGAGTAAAACCATAAAAACCGTCAATCCAGATATGGGCTCCCTCTAAAAAGGAGCAATTCTCGATCTTTTTTACCAGTATATCCAGAATCTCTTCGGAGGTGATGTATTTTTCTTTCATATAATTTTTAAAGCCCTGAAAGACTAGAAATAAATCATTCAGTTTAGCTCTTAAAATGCTGCTTCTCACATTCTCTTTGTTTTCCAGCAGAGTCTCGGGGACAACATCATACTGTTGAAATTCAGAAATCACATTCCCCAAGGTCTGCATAAAACCGGGCTGCTTGACAGATTTGTTTAAAATCTCCAGTTCTTCTTCTATACCATCAATTACTTTTCGAAGGACCATATTTCTCCCCAGATCCCCCAGCAGTTTCTCGCTGGGACCTCCCACTTCCTCAAAAACCCTATGGGCCAGCCTCTGAAAGCTTAAAATCTCGACATCTATTATTCCTTTCTGGTCTAATACTTTGATTAAATCCTTATGGGCCTGAAAATTAAATTGCTCCGGAACGATGAGTATTAAAGTTTTCCCACTTTTTTCTCTGACTTTTTGCTTGATGTCATTATAAATAAAACGGGTCTTCCCTGTACCGGAACGGCCTAATATGTATCTGATGCTCACAGTCATTCCTCCAAGATTACTTTTATATAAAAGAAGCTGTTTCCAGCTTCTTTTACTCTTCTACAGTATATATATATAATTCCTTGTCTCCTAAACTGTCCATATTTACATTTTGTTCCTGTTCTACTGGAACTGCAATACGATTTGGATTTCCATCAGAAATATATCTATATTCCGGATGCTTTTCATAATACTCAAAATACCATCCTAAATCTCCTTCTTCCCCTCTGGAACCTCTTACCCTGGGGACATTAAAAGGATCAAATTTAATATGATTAACAGGAACAAAAGGGCCACTGGGACCTTCCCTTAAACCTATTCTATAGCTGTATTCCTTTGCGTTATAACTTCCTTTTTCAACTAAATGCCTGAGTTCTTCCTTAGGCCTTTCTCCAAAGGGATATGAGAAAGAGTCCAGTGTATAGCCCGGAAGGGCTTCTTTAATCATTTGATCCACTTTACCGATTTGCTCCTGTATTTCCTCTGCGCCCAATTTGGATAAATGGGCATGGGAATAGGTATGATTGGAAACTTCATAACCATTATTGATTAAATACTCCAGTCTTTCTTTAAAGGTTCCATCTCCGGCAAAAGGATCATTATCTCCATTGATATAAAATACCGCATGCCTTCCAAAATCAGGATGTTCTTCGTAAAATTTATTGATAATGTCAACTGCACAATCCGGAGTTGGTTTGAGCTCACCATTTTCTTCGATGAGTGAAAAACTTGAACTGATCCCGTCGTCAAAAGTAAGTATAACAGGAGTATACCCTGCTTCTACTGTAATATTATTATCTATATAATCCCTCATGGATATAAGTCTGTAACCATGTTCATACAAATATTTCAAGTCTTCTTTAAGCCCTTCTACTGTCCTTTGATAAGGGCTTGGAGGATCACTCTCTACAATCCCATGATACATAATAATCATGATGTGTCCTAATTCATTGGGTCTAACTTTTTGGTAATCGATCTCTGTAATCTCTTCCTTTTCTTCCTCGCCAATTTCCTGTTCTTCATTCGGTTCTTCTGCCTCATTGACATCTGCTAACTCAACCCTTTGATCTACATTCTGGTCTTCTTGGGGTAATTTCTCATTTTTAACGCAGCCTGTTGTTCCAAACAGGATACTCAGAATCAATAAGAACACTAAGCTATGTTTTATGTTTTTATACATTTGCATCTCTCCTAGTAAAATAATGTCACTTAATATTATACCTTTTATTCCTCTGCATACCAAGAGATAATTGTTTTTTCCTTCCTATCACCTAAATTGTTATAACTCACAAAAAATTCCTCCTTTTCTTTCTATATTAGATGATTTATAATAAAGATTAGAAAGTAAATTGTCATAGATTTTTTACGTACTAATTCTTTATTGATTTCACAAAAGATCTATGATAATCTGAATTAAAATTTGAGGAGGGGTTACTAATGGGAATCTTTAAGAAAAAACAAGAAGACAAAACAACTCAGCAAAATGAAAATTTGCAAAAGCAATTAGCTCGTCAGTTTAATGACGCTTTAAATCCTGTAAAAACCAGTGTAGATGAATTAAAAGATATTGTAACTGCGGCATCGGATGCTTCAGAGTCTATGACATCTCTTATAAATCACCAGGTGCCTGCCTTTATAAATAATGGCACTCAACTGTCCGACATTACCAATCAATATGATGCCCTTGCTACTGAAACAAAACAGATTTCAGACAGCATAGAATCTATGAACGAGATTGCAAGCAACGCCGTTAAAACTGCAAAAGACGGCCAGATATACGTTGAAGAATCCATCAGTAAAATTAATAAACTTAAAAATACAATCGAAAGAACCAATCATACCATTACTTCTTTGAACAAAAGCTCCAGTGAAATCGGTAACATTTCTCAAATTATTACTAGTATCTCCAGTCAAACTAATCTTCTTGCATTAAATGCTTCCATTGAAGCGGCAAGAGCAGGAGAACATGGTAAAGGTTTCGCCGTTGTTGCAGAAGAAGTTCGTAAGCTGGCAGAACAGTCCTCTAAATCTGCAGAAGACATTACCAATTTAATTTCTGGATTACAAAAGCAAACAACAGAAATATCCGAAATTATGTCCAGCAGTGCTGCTGAAGTTACTGAAACCGTTATAGCAGTTAATAAAGCAGGAGATGCTTTCGAAAGCATTAGCCAATTTGTTGAAACGATTTTATCTCAGTCCAGCATGATCAATCAAACCATTGATATGATTTTAAAGAATATGAAATACATTTCTGATACTGTTGACGCTGCTGCTTCCACTTCACAACAAGGGGAAAGCATTATGAATGAATTGAAACAAAACCATCAAATTCAAGTTCAATCCATCGGAGAGCTAAAACAGTTAAGCAACCATCTGACAAGTAAATTAAATACTCTTCAACAACTGGTAGATACCTATAAAAATTAATCAGTCTGTCCAAATAAAAAACTCCTTTTTACTTTTTAAAAAGGAGTTTTTAAATTATAAAATTATTGAATGCTGATGGTATAAGAACACGCAAACTCTTCATCAGGATCAATGGACAGAATACCTGCCTTCTCCTTAAAATCTACAATGTTGTTTTTATAGTCTGCAATTCCCAGCCAGGGCTCAATGCATATAAATGGTGCTCCCTCAGGCTTTGACCAAATCCCTAAATAACGAAATTCATCAAAGGTAACACGAATTGCTTTAGTCGATTTAATACTTTTTAAAGTAATATACCTGGATTCAGTGTTTTCCACTATAAGTGCATCATTTGCAAATAAATCCTTTGTGATAGGGATTATTTTTTCATGATTTAAGAAGGGTTGCTTTTCTTCTGAAATTAACCCATCTTCCAGGCATATTTTGTCTAAAGTTTCCTCTTTTTCAAATTCCAATACATAATCTTCCATCCTTTCTCCTTCTATCAGAGGACAGTTAAATCCAGGATGGCCGCCGATGGAAAAATATATTTTTTGAACATCTGTATTTTTTACAAAATATTTTACTATAATGCTCTTCTTAGCCAATATGTATTCCACTCTTAACTGAAAATGATATGGATAGTGTTTAAGCGTATTTTCATTACTGGTCAGCTGATATAAAATATGTTCTTCGGATTCTTCAAGAATATCAAAAATCATGTCTCTGGCAAATCCATGCTGTGTCATACGATATTCATTTCCATCAATAGTGTATTTATTGTCATTTAGTCTTCCTACGATCGGAAATAAAATGGGTGCATGTCTTCCCCATATCTTATGATCTCCCTGCCACAAATACTCCGTATGATCTTCTTTTAGTATGATACTTGTTAATTCTGCTCCTTCTGGTTTCGTTTTTACTTTAACCCACTGATTCTCCATTAATTCTCCCCCTTAAAAGATGGTTACTTATATTATTATAACAAAAATAACCAGAAAATATCTAAAAACTATTTCTCCATCGGTCAAGCTTTCCACCTCTTCAGTCAGTAATTTAACCAATACCCTTTGGGGCATATCAAAGGGAGAGTGATTTTATAGAAAATACAGATTAGAAAAAGCAAATGCCAGGATGCATCCATTCGTCATACATCCCAGCATTAATAGAATCAAATAGATTTAATCATTCTTTTACATTCAAAACCGAATACTGCCTAAATAATTATTGAAAGATCTTAAGATGATTTAGATTTTGTAAATAAGTCAAAGGCTACCGCTATCAAAAGTACTAATCCTTTAATTGCTTGTTGCCAGTCAATTCCAAGACCCATAATAGACATACCATTGTTCATAACTCCCATTACGAGACCACCAACCATTGCTCCAACAACGGTTCCTATACCTCCTGTGGAGGATGCGCCTCCTATATAGCAAGCTGCAATGGCATCAAGCTCAAATCCATTACCTGCTTTTGGGGTCGCAGCATTTAATCTGGCTGCAAAGATTAATCCGGAAAGAGCAGACAACATACCCATATTAACAAATACCCAGAATAAAACTTTCGCTGATTTTACACCCGATAATTTTGCTGCTTTTTCATTTCCACCTACAGCATAAATATGTCTTCCGGGAACAGTTTTATTGGTTATAAATGCATAAATAATAATTAATACAGTCAATAGTATTAAAATATTTGGAAGCCCTTTGTAACTTGCAAATACAAAACTGAAATAAAGAATAACCGCTATGATTCCAACTAATTTTGCAATCATAAAACCTTTTGGCGGTACTTCGAAATTATATTTTAACTGTGTCTTTCTATTATTTAATTCGAGAATAACAATAATAACAGATAATATAATACCAATAATAATTGTTGTGATGTGAATTCCTTGACCTCCAAATAAATCAGGAATAAAACCAGAACTGATCTTTGTAAAAGCTTCTGGAAAAGGAGCAATAGATGTTCCTTTTAATACTACCATGGTTAATCCTCTGAAAATTAACATACCTGCCAAAGTTACAATGAACGCCGGAATCTTAACATATGCAATCCAGAATCCCTGCCAGGCACCAATCAGCGCCCCAATGAGCAAAGATATAATCATCGCTACAAAAAAGTTAACTTTCATATTTACCATTAAGATTGCACTGATAGCCCCTACAAACGCTACAACCGATCCTACGGACAAATCAACGTTACCAGTAATAATGACCAACAGCATTCCAATTGCTAAAACCAGAATATAACTGTTTTGCAGAATCAAGTTTGTAATGTTTAATGGTTTTAATAAAACTCCTTCTGTGATAATTTGGAATAATAATGCAATAGATACCAATGCGATGAGCATACCATATTGTCTGATATTGCTTTTAAACATTGCCTTCAATGTTTTCATTGCTATACCCCCTGTTATTGATTAACAACATATTTCATGATTTTTTCTTGAGTTGCATCTTTTCCGTCTAATTCTCCTGTGATTCTTCCCTCGCTCATAACATAAATTCTGTCACACATTCCGAGAATTTCAGGAAGTTCTGAAGAAATGAGTAAAATTCCTTTGCCTTCACTAACCAGCTGATTAATAATTGTATAAATTTCATATTTTGCTCCAACGTCAATACCTCGGGTAGGTTCATCCAGGATCAATATATCTGGTTTAGTTAAGATCCATCTGCTTAAAACAACTTTTTGCTGATTACCACCGCTCAGATTACCTGTTTTCTGCATAATGCTTGGAGCCTTAATATTCATTTTCTTTCTGAAATTTTCAGCTTCTATAATTTCCTGGCTTTGATTCACTACAAGATTTTTCGATAACTTATTTAAACTGGATAAAGAGATATTGCTTTTAATGCTGTCAATTAAAATCAATCCATAGTTTTTTCTGTCTTCAGTTACATAGGCCAAACCATGTTCAATTGCTTTATTTACACTGCTCAGATGTATCTCTTGGCCATTCTTATAGATCTGGCCGCTGATTTTTTTACCATAGGACTTGCCGAAAATACTCATAGCCAATTCTGTTCTTCCTGCTCCCATTAATCCGGCAATACCTACTATTTCCCCTTTTCTTATATTGAAACTTACATTATCAATAACTTTTCTGTCTTCGTGGAGTGGATGATAAACCGTCCAGTTTTTTACTTCAAAGATAACTTCTCCAATATTGGGTTCTCTTTTTGGGAAACGGTCTACTAATTCTCTTCCTACCATTCCTTTTATGATTCTGTCTTCTGTAATATCATCCTTTTCTTTATCCAGGGTTTCAATGGTTTTACCATCACGTAAAATTGTGATCGAATCAGCAACCTTTGAAACTTCATTTAATTTGTGGGAAATCAATATGGAAGATATACCTTGCTTCTTAAATTCCAATAATAGATTTAATAAGTTTTCACTATCGTCTTCATTCAGAGCTGCAGTTGGCTCATCTAATATCAGAAGTTTTACTTCTTTGGATAAAGCTTTAGCAATCTCTACCAATTGCTGTTTGCCGACTCCTATATTGGTGATCAGCGTATTGGGAGATTCATCTAATCCTACTTTTTTTAACAACTCTGTTGTTTTTGAAATTGTATTATTCCAGTTTATGACTCCATTTTTAGCTTGTTCATTGCCTAAAAATATATTTTCTGCTATTGATAAATACGGAATCAAGGCCAGCTCCTGGTGAATAATAACGATCCCTAAACTCTCACTCTGCTTAATATCTCTAAATTCACATTGCTTACCTTTAAAAAATATTTCTCCTTCGTATGTTCCATAAGGATAAACACCACTTAATACTTTCATCAAAGTAGATTTCCCTGCACCGTTTTCACCTACCAGCGCATGAATCTCTCCCTCTTTTACTTTCAAATTAACATTATCAAGAGCTTTGACCCCTGGAAATGTCTTAGTAATATTTCTCATTTCCAAAATAAACTCTGACATATCTTTTCTAACCCCCTAAACGCAGAGTAATAATATTTTAGTGATGGCCATAGCCATCACTAAAATATGTTCAAACCTTATTGAAAATCAGATTCTGAATAATATCCTGATTCTACTAATACTTCTTTGTAGTTTGTAATATCAACGGATACTGGTTCACACAAGTAAGAAGGAACTACTTTTACACCGTTATCATAAGTTGTTGTATCGTTCACTTCTGGTTCTTTGCCGTTTAAAACTGCATCTACCATTTCAACTGCTTTTGCAGCAAGTACTCTTGTATCTTTAAATACAGTTTGTGTTTGTTCTCCGGCAATGATCGATTTGATAGATGGCAATTCAGCGTCTTGCCCTGTAACGATTGGCATTGGCATATCTGCTGTACCATATCCAACACCTTTTAATGAAGAAATGATACCAATACTAATTCCATCATATGGAGATAATACAGCGTCAATTCTCTCTGTTGTATAGTGTGCACTTAAAAGGTTATCCATTCTTGCCTGTGCAGTAGCTCCATCCCATCTGAGGGTAGATACTTTATCCATTCCCATTTGGCCACTTTTTACAACCAATTGACCATTGTCAATATATGGCTGAAGAACAGACATTGCTCCATCATAGAAGAAATATGCGTTGTTATCGTCAGGAGAACCACCAAATAACTCAATGTTGAAAGGTCCTTTTCCTTCTTTTAATCCTAATTTTTCTTCGATATAACTTCCTTGTTGAACACCTACTTTAAAGTTGTCAAAGGTTGCATAATAGCTTACATGTTCACTGTTTCTGATTAAACGGTCATAAGCTATAACTGGAATTCCTGCTTCGTTAGCTTTTGCCAAAACATCTGTTAAAGCTTCACCATCAATTGAAGCAATTACTAAAGCAGCAACACCTTTGGTAATCATGTTTTCAATTTGAGAAACTTGGTTTTCTACAACGTCTTCAGCATATTGAAGATCTGTTTTATAACCTAAAGCTTCAAATTGCTTTACCATATTGTTTCCGTCATCAATCCATCTTTGTGAAGATTTTGTTGGCATTGCAATTCCTATTGTTTTGCCGTTGCTGGCGCTGGCAGTATTGGAACTGCTTGAACTATTGCTTCCTGTTTCTGATCCCCCGCCTGATGTTTCCGTTTGGCTTCCGCAAGCTGTCATTGCAAACACTAGAGTAAACATGATAAAAATTGATAATATTTTTTTCATTTTTTTACCCCTCTCTTTTCGTTTATGTTTGTTTTGTTTCGTTTATGTTCATATATTATCATATCCTATGTCCTTTTTCAATACTTTTACTAAAAAAACATAAAAAAAAATCAGTCCTTTGTAGAATATAAATAACGCCACAACAGAAAAACTGGTAGTATAAAATATTTTGTGTAAACTCGGTTCTCTAGTTAATACTAGAAAAGGGAACCAACTTCTTGTAGAATTTAAAGTGCCCACAATAAATACTACATAAGAAAGAAGGTTCCCTTATG